>CEUZ01155600.1_pt1 | contig 12302 bp, 9 predicted proteins | sample 361511 | NCBI WGS metagenome assembly CEUZ01 (sample SAMEA2622822, study PRJEB7988) | marine metagenome | biome: marine biome (ENVO:00000447); feature: surface water layer (ENVO:00002042); material: "saline water (ENVO:00002010), including plankton (ENVO:xxxxxxxx)" | depth 5 m
TGTTCCAGCAGCAGCAAAAATCTCACCTGTAGGTTTTTCCTCAACATTTATATTAATTATTTTTGTCATTTTCTCTCTTGATGTTTCTATATCAGTGTTTACATTTTTAAATAGTCTAAGTGCTTTGATTTCATTAAATGATTTATTAGCTAATAATTCGTTAAAAGGATCTCCCTCGTCAAGTAGCAGTTTATTTCTTATAACTTTTTCTGAAGTAATATTATTTCCATAGATATTAATTCTTTCTACAAAGAATTTTTCAGTATCTTTTAAATTAATGTCTAAATTAATTTGATTATTGTTTACTATTTTTTCTTCGTATGACGCACTCACAAATTCATAATTTTTTCCTAATGCTATATCGTCAATTTCATCTAAAATATTCTCAATACGATTTAAAGAATAAGGCTTAAGCTTAAGTTCGGTTAGAAGCTTATTTAGATTTTCAAAATCCTTAGAATTATAATCTACTGGTAAATTTAAATTTAATTCATTAAAGAAATATCTTTGACCAGCATCTATATTAAAAACTATTTCAAAATATTTATCATCGATAATTTGCGCAAAAGAACTATTAATTTTTACTTTATAATAACCATTATTTTTATAAAAATTTTTCAAAAGATTTTCGTCTAATTTAAATCTTTTTACATCAACATTTTTTTTTGAAGATATAAATTTCCAAAATTTTGCCTCCTCTGAAACAATAACTTTTCTTAACTTACTGTCTTTAAATACTTTATTTCCTACAAATTTAATATTTTTAATAAGAGCTTTTTTTCCAAGATTAATATCATAAATAATATCAACAGTATTATTATCATTTTTTTTGATATTAGTTTTTATTTCAGAAAAATAATACCCATTCATTCTAAGAGTATTTAAAATAATATTTTGGTCAGATTTAATTTTATTTTGGTTGAATGAAGATTTTTCTTTTTGAAGCAACAATGCTTTTATTTGATCTACAAATGATTGTTTCTTGATACCCTCTATAGAAACAGTTTGAATTAAAGGACTTTCAACAACATTGATCGTTAGAACATTTTTTTCAAATGACAATGAAATATCTTTAAAAAAGTTAGTTTCATACAATTTTTTAATTATATCATTTAGATTATTGGTATCGATATTTTCGTTAACTTTAGTTCCACTAAATAAAATTATAGTTTCATCTGAAATTCTGTCATTTCCATTTATAATAAAACTTTTAATAATTTCTGCGTAAGAGTTTTGTGTATATAAAATTATTTGAAAAAGTATGATTAATATAAATTTTTTTATCATTTTTTTTTTATTAAAAAGTCATGTACTATCTTTTTAGCAAACAATCTTGCTTCAAAAATTTGTTTAATTGATTTGGGCTTAATTTTACAATATTTTCTCAATTTTTGAAAATTAATTATTTTGAGTAAGTAAAAAGATATCATTCTGTACTCAATATCTTTATTTAAAAACATCTTAACTAGTTCATCATTAATAGAAATAATAATAGTTTCATAAAGACTGTCATGATTTGGTAACCTATTTAGAATATTTAATGATGTAAATTGCTTTATATTGGGTTTTGATAAATTTAAATTATTAATTTTTTTAAGATCTAAATATTTTGTATTAAAATCATTTTTAAATGAATCTTCATATATAGAATTATAAATAGGAATAGTCATATTGGTTTCATGAACTAACATTTTAATTGTTCCATTATTAAAAATAATTATAGCGTGAACATATGAATTTGGATTTATTAAAATATCAATCTTTTCATAATTAATATTAAATATTTTTTTAGCCTCAATTACTTCAAAAACTTTGTTCATTAGAGTAGCTGAATCTATAGTGATTTTTTTACCCATTTTCCAATTTGGGTGATTTAAGGCATCAGAAATATTTATTTTTTTTTTGATCTTTTTTTTTAAAAACGGCCCACCTGAGGCTGTTATAATAATTTTTTTTATTTTATACATAGATTGGTTTCCAACAAGTTTAAAAATTGAAAAATGCTCAGAGTCGACAGGTATAAAATAAGTTTTATTTTTTATTAATTCATTTTTAATTAAATTCCAGCCACAAATGATTGATTCTTTGTTAGCTATAGCTATTTTTTTTGTATATTTAATAATTTTAAGTGTTGGTTCAAGTCCATCAATACCGGATATTGCATTTATTGAATAATCTAATTTTTTTTTAATTATTTTATTTAAGCTTTCAAAATTTTTATATGTTTTAATTTTGTGCTTATTAAATATTTTTTTCCAAGATAAATATTTTTTATCATCAGTAATTATTACATTTTTGACTCTAAATTTTCGAGCCTGATTAAAAACTTTTCTAGCATTATGATTTGTTGTTAATAAAATTATATTAAAATTCTTTTTATCTTTTTTAACAATATTGAGTGTTGTATTTCCAATTGAACCTGTCGAGCCAAGAATTGCTAAATTATGTTTCATGATTTAAAAAAAAAATTTATCTAAAATAAATGTTATAGGTAATGCAAATAAAATTCCATCAATTCTGTCTAATAAGCCACCGTGTCCAGGCAATATAGTTCCAGTATCTTTAACTTCTGCTTTTCTTTTAAAAAAGGAAATAAATAAATCTCCAGTCTGGCAAATAAATGAAATAAATAAAGTAAATAATATTTCATCAATAAAATTTAGTTGCAAATTCTTAAAAGATATCATTGAAAGAAAAATAAGAGGAATTAATGAAAATATAAAAGATCCAATGCTGCCAGATATTGTTTTATTCGGACTTATTTTTGTTAATTTTTTTCCACCAATTGTTTTGCCTACTACATATCCTCCTATATCTGAAAAAATACAAATAGATAAAACAAAAACAATATCTTCTAAGGTTTTAGAATAACTATATGTCGATAAAATAAAAAAAATTAAATATAAAAAAGAAATAATATAAGCAAAATAAACTTTATAAATATTAGATTTCCAAATTTTTTTTATTATGTTGCTGAATTCAATAAATACAATAATAGATGCTATTGATAATATTATTATCCATAAATATTTTTGATAAATCAAACTTCCAAAAAGAATGAATAATAATACAGCTGATGTTATTACTCTTTTAAATAAGTTATTAATCATATTTTTCCATAGTTTCTTTTAATTTTCTTAAACTTAATTAAAACTTTATTAAAATCGTTTTTATTAAAATCTGGCCAAAGTTTCTTTACAAAAAAAATCTCAGTGTAAGATAATTGCCATAATAAAAAATTGCTAAGCCTATTAGTATTTCCTGTTCTTATTAGAATATCAGGATCAGGGATACCTGAGGTATATAAATTACTTTCGATATTTTTTATGTTAATCGGTAGTTTTTTTTTGTTAAGCAATTTAAAAGAGCGTATAATTTCATCTTTTGATCCATAATTTAATGCTAGGTTAATTTGTAATTTTTTATTTTTTGAGGTTAATTTGATGGCATTATTTAATGAATATTTTAGGTTTTTTGGAAATTTGTTAATATCTCCTAAAACTTTAAATTTAACTTTATTTTTTAAAAGTATATTTAGATTTTTTTTTAAATATTCTTCTAGTAAACCAAATAAAAAATTGATTTCATATTTCGGTCTTTTCCAATTTTCAGTAGAAAATGTATATAATGTTAGATACTTAATATTTTTTTTTAAAGAAACTTCTAAAATTTTTTCGACAGTCTTTATACCTTTTCTATGTCCGAAATTCCTTGAATTAAATTTTTTTAAACCCCATCGACCATTACCATCCATAATAATGGCAACGTGACTTATTTCGCTCATATTGTCATTATTTCTTTTTCTTTAGAAATAACTTTCTCTTCAATTAATTTAATTTTATCGTCAGTTATACTTTGAATAACTTTCTCAAATTTTTTTTCATCATCTTCTGAAATTTCTTTTGTCTTCAACAATTTTTTTAATTCATCATTCGCTTCTCTTCTTATGTTTCTAATAGAAACTTTAGATTTTTCTCCAGTTGATTTAATAATTTTTTTTAGCTCAGATCTTCTCTCTTCATTTAGATTTGGTATTGGTAATCTCATTAACTGGCCATCTATTTGTGGATTTAATCCAAGTTCTGATTTTTTTATTGCGGAGTCAATCAATGTAACATTATTTAAATCCCAGACCTGAATATTTATTGTTCTTGGCTCTGGAACTGTAATAGTTGCAAGTTGATTAATTGGCATTTTTTGTCCATACACATCAACTTTTATTAAATCCAACATACTGGCATTTGCTCTACCAGTTCTCAAAGATGATAATTCTTTAGAAAACAAATCTATTGTCTTCATCATTTTGTCTTTGTAGGTACTGTCTTTAAACATTAATCACCTATCTTTAGTCTGATAAATTCTTTTATTTTCAGACTTGGTATATTTATTTCTGAAATTATATCTTTTACCTTTTTCTTTGGTTCCATAACCCAATCTTGTGTCATTAAGCTATTCTCTTCTTTAAATTTATTTAGTTTACCTAAACTTATTTTTTTTGCAATTTCTTCTGGCTTACCAGAATTCTTAAGTTCTTCTGCAATTAATTGTTGCTCTTTATCAAGAATTTCCTTTTGAATTTCGTTAGAATTTAATGCTAATGGATTTGAAGCCGCAATATGCATTGATAGCTGTTTTCCAAAAGATTTTATTTGTTCACTTTTTTCAGATGCTTCGATAGAAACAACGACACCTAATTTAGAAACGTTTTCTTTTATTACTGAGTGTTGATATATAAAATTTTGAGAATTTTTATTTTCTATAGTTTGTAATTTACCGATAGTAATTTTCTCACCAATTTTTGCAATCAATGAAACTAGATTCTCTTCAACAGTTTTGCTGTTTGACATTTTTGATTTATTTAATTCTTCTAAATTGGATGAACAAATATTATTAATTTCACTTAATTCTTTTACAAATTTTATAAAATCCTCATTTTTCGCAACAAAATCTGTTTCACAATTTACTTCAATCAAAGATGTTTTATTTATATCTCCACTTACTACAATAACTCCTTCTTTTGCATCTCTTGACATTTTTTTAGAAGCTTTTGCTATTCCTTTTACTCTTAAAATTTCTGCTGCTTTATCCAGATTTCCGTTAGACTCTTTTAATGCTGCGTTACAATCCTTAAACCCTGCTCCTGTTGATTGTCTTAACTTTTTTATATTTTGAATATCACTCATATTTTTCAGTTTATTTTTGATTATTAATTTAATTTATTATCTTTATTTTCTTTTAAAACAGAAGTTGTGGGTTCTTTAATTTTTTTTTCAGTTTTAGCCTCACTGTCAGATTCTTTTTCTTTTGGAAAGTCTTTTTTAGCAGCTTTTATAGTTTCGCTAATCAAACCACAATAAAGTTCAATAGATCTTCTCGCGTCATCATTTCCTGGTATTGGGAAATCTATATTTTCTGGATCTGAATTTGTATCCAATATTGCTATAATTGGAATATTTAATTTAATTGCTTCTTTTATAGCTAAAGACTCATAATTTGTATCTATTACAAAAATCAGATCTGGCGTTTGCTTCATATCTTTGATTCCACCTAAAGATCTTTGAAGCTTATCTCTTTGTGTACCCATTTTTAGGAGTTCTTTTTTTGTAAAACCTCTATTCTCTGAAGTTAAATTTCTATTTAATTCATCTAATTTTTTAATTGAGTTAGATATTGTATCCCAATTAGTTAACATACCACCAAGCCATCTATGATTCACGTAGTACTGATCAGTTTCTTTAGCTAAACTTGCAATATTTTCTGCTGCTTGCTTTTTTGTGGAAACAAATAAAATCTTTCCTCTATTAGAAATAGTTTCATATACTTTTTCTAAAGCTTTTTTAATTAATTCAACAGTTTGGGTTAAATCAATTATATGTATGGAGTCTCTACTACCAAAAATATATTTTTTCATTTTTGGATTCCATCTTAGAGTTTTGTGTCCTAAATGAACACCAGCTTCTAACAACTGTTCTATTGTTATATTAGGTATGATCATATTCCTTCCCGGTTGTGCCTCCACAGTAATTGCCCATAGGGACCGGAGGTTTTTCACCAAATACTGTGTGCGTTTTATTTTTGAAAGTTCTTACAACTATTTAAATTTAATACAAGTTTTTTTTTAATGAATTTTTAAAGCAACGCCAGTATTTTTTAGCTTCAAAATTATGTTTTGATCGATTTTTCTTTTTTTACTTAATTTATAAAATTGAATTTTTGAATTATTGTTTATTTTTAAAGTGACGTCCGTCTCTCCTGGGGCTGAAATTAAGTCTTTAATTTTATTTAAATTTATTAAATTTGATGCATTTATTTCTATAGCTTTAATCGGAATATTGGTAATTTCACTAATACTAGTAATTGTTCTTACATTTATTCTTATACTAGAGGAATCGTTAGAGCTATTCTTTATTAAATTCATAAATACAGAGTTTCCTTCTTTAAGAATATCTCTTTTTTTTTCAAATAATTCAGAAAAGATGAAAAGTTCAAAAACTCCACCTAGATCGGTAAATTTTATAATTCCGTATGTTATACCTTTCTGATTTTTTTTTTCTTGTATTTTTAATATTGTGGCAGCTGATACAGCCTCTTTTAAATTTTCATCAGAATTGAATTCATTAAAATTAATTACATTATATTGAGGAAAAAATTCTTTAAATTGATTTAATGGATGATCTGAAATAAAAAAACCCAAAGTTTCAAACTCTTTTGACAATCTATCTTCAAATTTAAAATCTTGCGTATTTGGAATTAGTTCTTTATCACTTTGCTCATAATCTTCATCAAATAAATTAATTTGATTTACTTTCTTACTTTCGTGCAAATTTTTTGATTTTAAAATTAAACTCGGAATAGCTTGGAAAATAGAGTTTCTATTATTGTTTAAACTATCAAAAGCGCCAGCTCTAACTAGGCCTTCAAGTTGTAATTTATTTATATCTTTAGGATCAATTCTATTTATAAAATCAAAGATGTTTTTGTAAATACCGTTTTTCAATCTTTCCTTTACAATATTTGATATAGATTCATAACCAACATTTTTTATTGCTCCTAGAGCATAATAAAAATTATCATTTTCTGCAGAAAACTCTGCATAACATTTATTTATATCAGGTCTTATTATTTTTATTTTCATTCTTTTTAATTCTTCATAAAATTCACTTAGTTTCTTTTGGTTTGATAGCTCCATAGACATAGATGCTGAAAAAAATTCATTCGGATAATAAGTTTTTAAATATGCTGTTTGATAAGCAATAATTGCATAAGCTGCTGCATGGCTTTTGTTAAAACCATATTCAGCAAAAGGTTCAATTTTTAAAAATATTCCTGCCGCAACATCCTTTGCTATGCCTTTTTTTTCTGCACCATTAATAAATCTTTGTTTTTGTTTTTCTAGTTCCGATCTCTTTTTTTTACCCATTGCTCTTCTAAGTATATCAGCCTCACCTGCTGTGAACCCAGACAATACTTGTGCGATTTGCATAACTTGTTCCTGATAAATTATTACTCCATATGTAGGTTCCAAAATTTCTTTTAATTTTGGATGCAGATAATCAGGTTCTTTTCTTCCATGTTTACAATCATTATAAATAGGTATGTTGCTCATTGGACCAGGTCTATAAAGTGCAACTAAAGCAATTATATCTTCTAATCTATTAGGCTTCATATTAATCAGTGCATCTTTCATGCCAGAACTCTCAAGTTGAAAAAGGCCTACAGTTTTGCCTTCAGATAATAATTCATAAACTGAGCGATCTTCGTAATTAATTTTTTCGATATCAAAATTTTTATTTATTTTTTCTTGTATCAGTTTTTGTGTTTTATTAATTACTGTTAAAGTTTTTAAACCTAAGAAATCAAATTTAACTAGACCTGCATTTTCTGCTGAATACATATCAAATTGGGTTGACGGTAATAATAAATCAGAAGTCTGATCTTTATATAAAGGTACAATTGAACTTAATTTTTTATCAGCAATCACAACACCAGCTGCATGTGTAGCAAAGTTTCTATTTAAACCTTCTAATTTAAGAGATAAATCAATTAGTTTCTTAACTCTGTTGTCTTCTTGTATTAATTTTTGTAACCGTGGTTCGGAATTTATACATTCTTGTAAAGTCATTGGTCTTGATGGATCAAATGGTATCATCTTACAAATCGAGTCAACAAACCCATAAGGAAGACCAATGACTCTTCCTACGTCTCTTATTACCATTCTTGCTTTAAGTTTACCAAAGGTTATAATGTGAGCTACACTATCTTTGTACTTTGTGTTAAGATAATTAAAAACTAAATCTCTTTTTTCCTCACAAAAATCAATATCAAAATCAGGCATTGAAATTCTATCAGGATTTAAAAATCTTTCGAAGATTAAATTGAATTTAATTGGGTCTATATCTGTTATTGACAAACACCAGGCTACTAATGATCCAGCCCCAGAGCCTCTACCTGGTCCTACTGGAATATCATTTTTTTTAGACCATTTAATATAATCTGATACTATTAAAAAATAACTAGAATAATTCATTTGGTTTATAATTTTAATTTCATGTAACAATCTTTCTTTATATTTTTTATATACATCTCCCTTATTATTATCCTCATCTATTTTTATAAATTTTTTATTAAATTTTTCGTTAAGACCATCAATGGCTTGTGTTTCTAAAATTTTTTCAGAGCTAGTATCATTGCTTGACACTATTTCTGGTAGAAGTGGTTTTGAATAATTTGCCTTAAAAGAACATTTATAAGGTAAATAATAGTTATTCAACAAAGCTTCAGGAAGATCAGCAAATAAATCTAACATTTCTTTATCACTTTTAAGATTATGATTTTTTGACAATTTGGGTCTGTCTTTGTCGTTAACATATGTTTTATTTTTAATGCATATCAAAGCATCATGAGCTTCATACATATTATCGTTAATGTAGAAAACCTCATGAGTTGCAATTATTGGAATATTTAATTTGTTAGATAAATTTAAATTAAAGTGCTCAAATTGCTTTTCATTTTGATCATTATGTCTTTGAATTTCTATATAAAAATTATTTTCAAACTTTTTATTTAATAAACTATATAATTGATCTATTTCTTGAACTTTATTTTTTAAATATAAGTTACCTGATAAAGAATTAATTGAACCTGACAAAACAATAATGCCTTGTGGGTTTTTTATTAAATCTTCTAACTCACAATAAGGTAATAAATTATCTTTATTAGATAAATATGATTTTGATGAAAGATGCAAAATAGTCTCGTAGCCTAATTTATTTTTAGCGATTAATGGAATGTTTCCTATCTGGTTTTTAAATCTAAAATTTATCTGTGTTCCAATTATTGGCTGCGTTCCAACTTTTGATATTGTTTCTGAAAACTCAAGAGCACCGCACAAGTTATTCGTATCAGATAATCCAATTGATCTAATTTTATTTTCTTTACAGATGTTTTTTAAATCATCAATTTTAATTGCACCCTCACATATAGAGTATTGCGTATGAACTTTGATGTGATTAAAATTTTGATTATTTTCCTGCATTAATAGATTTTAATTTACCATTAATTAGCTGTAATCTACAATCCGCTAAATTGGCAAAATATCTATTATGAGTTGCATAAATAATTATTCTTTTTTTAGATTTTAATTTAAATAGTAATTTAAAGAATTCTTTTGCATTTTTATGATCTAAATTTCCTGATGGCTCATCTGCAATAATAATATTAGGTGAATTTATTAATGCTCTTCCAATAGCGATTCGTTGATTTTCTCCACCAGACATTTGTGAGGGAAAATGATTAATTCTTTTCTGAAGTTTAAGATTTTTTAATATTTTTTCTGCTAATATTAAACTTTCATTTAGAGATTTACCATTAGCAATCCCAGCTAATGAAACATTTTCTAAAGCTGTAAAATCAGGTAATAAATTTTTTTCTTGATAGATAATACCAAACTTATTTGATCTTAAGCTGTCATTAATATTGATTTCATCAAAATTTATTTTGTGATTATCAATAACTAATTTTCCATTTGACGGTCTATCTATAAGAGCGAGAATATTTAAAAGTGTAGACTTTCCTGATCCAGATGGTCCTACCAAAGAATAAATTTTTCCTGACTTAAATTTATAATTTAAATTTTTTAATACATTAATTTTTTTTTGATTGAAATAATTTTTACTTAAATTTTTAATTTCTATTAAATTATTCATACTTTAAAGATTTGATTGTGTCTAAATTTGAAGCTTTAATTGCAGGATAAATTGAAACTACACAAGTTATAGAAATCGAAAATAAACTAATGATTAAAATTGAAAAAATGTTTATTTCAGATGGCATTTTACTTAAAAAATAAATTTCTTCAGGAAACAAACTTACATTAAAAAGATTACTTATCATTAGTCTTATACTTTCAATATTTTTTGAAAAAATTATACCAATTATAATTCCACTAATTGTGGATAATAATCCCATTGAAAATCCTACTAAGAAAAAAATTTTTGTTATGGAGTTTTTTTTAACACCAATTGACTTTAATATTGCAATATCTCTTGTCTTATTTTTAACTAATATTGTTAATCCTGAAATAATATTAAACGCGGCTATTAAAATAATTAATGACAATATTATAAACATAACATTTCTCTCAACTTTTAATGCTGAAAAAAGTGATTTATTTAAATCTGCCCATGAATTTATTAGATTTTCTTTAAAAACATTTTGGAATACTTGTTTTTTAAATTCAATTTCTTTTGGGTCTTTTAGAAAAACTTCTAAATATCTTTTGTTTTCATCTAAGTCAAAAAATTCCTCAAGATCATTTAAATTTAAAAATGCAATGTTTTGATTAAATTCATCTATCTCACTCTCAAATATAGACTCGACTATAAATGATTTTTGTTTAGGTAGATTGCCAGCTATAGACATTATACTACTTGGAGAAATTACACTTATTTTGTCACCAATATCTGCATCTAAAATAAAGCTGAGTTCTTTTCCGATAGAAATATGATTATAAGAAATTATTTTTTTTCCATAAAATTTATCATTTTTAATTACTTTTAATTTTTTAAAATCATCTTTTAAATATCCTCTTAGAATAATTCCCTTAGTATATGAGTTATGAATAATAACAGCCTCACCACTATTACTTAAAAAAAAATCCTCTGAAATATTTCTAATTTTTTTGTCTTTTAAATTATTTAATTCAATTGAATTTTGGTATGAAAAAACTTTTAAATGAGGATTAAAACCATTAATTTTATTGATTAGTTCGGTTCTAAAGCCATTCATAACGGACATAACAACTATTAAAACTGCTACACCTAGTGAAATACCTAAAAATGAAAATGTTGAAATAATATTTATAAAACCATCTTTTTTTTTGGTAAATAAGTATCGAAATGCTACTTTTCTTTCTAATATGGTTATCAATTTAGTTTTTTATTTTTAATTATTTTAATTATTTCTTCTAAAGAAATAAATTTAGGTTCTTCATGTATTTCTTGAAATTCGATTTTTTGGTCATTAAAATTTTTACCTATTATAATTTGGAAAGGTATGCCCAATAAATTAAATTTTTTTATTTTTGATGATAAATTTTCATCAGTATCATCTATTAAAACATCTAAACCATTTTTATTTAAAGTATTATATATATTAATAGATTTTTCTAAATTTGAATTGTCATTTTTATTTATAATTGGAAGAATACTAACATCATAAGGAGAAACAGATGTGGGCCACTTCATGATTTCATTTTTATCGTCATATTTAGCTTCTATAATTGCTCCTACTAATCTTGATACGCCAATTCCATAAGATCCCATTTTAACAAATTGTTTTTTTCCATTGTAATCAACACTTGCATTCATTGGTTTAGAATATTTATCACCAAAATAAAAAATATGGCCTACTTCAATACCTTTTGTTTGGAGTCTATTGACTTCAAGAACATTTTTTTCAAATTCAACTTTATTAAATTTTTCGTCTGTTACTGAATAAAATTTTTCAAAATCATTTCTTAATTTAGTTAATGAATTTCTATCTATGGAGCTTATTGAACTATCGACTTCAAAAATTCTTTTATCAGTATAAATTTTACTCTCACCAGTATCAGCTAAAATAATAAATTCATGCGATAAATTTCCTCCTATGGGACCTGTATCTGCTGCCATTGGAATTGCAGATAATTCCATACGTCTAAAAGTATTTAAATAAGAAAGAAAAAACTTATTATAAGAGTAAACTGCTTCCTCGTCTGAAATATCAAAGGAGTAAGCGTCTTTCATATAAAATTCTCTACATCT
>CEUZ01049772.1_pt1 | contig 12299 bp, 13 predicted proteins | sample 361511 | NCBI WGS metagenome assembly CEUZ01 (sample SAMEA2622822, study PRJEB7988) | marine metagenome | biome: marine biome (ENVO:00000447); feature: surface water layer (ENVO:00002042); material: "saline water (ENVO:00002010), including plankton (ENVO:xxxxxxxx)" | depth 5 m
TTTTTGACATAAGTTCCCCCCTTAATTGTCATAAGTTAATTAACTTAGTTAGAATTTAACCACATTAGGATTTTAGAGTCTTTCTAAATTTTAAAAAAAAATACAATCAATAATTGAATCTAATTAACTGTATTCTTGCATTTTCCAGTACTAAAAAACTCTTTGATGTTATTTATTGCAAGATTAGCCATATCAATGCGAGTTTTTTTTGTAGAACTTCCCAAATGTGGTAATACAAAAACATTAGGTAAATTCAAATACTCAGGGTGTATGTTTGGCTCTCCATTATAAACGTCTAAACCTAATGAAAAAATTTTTCCACTTTTCAAAGCGCTAACCATAGCCTCGTCATCTATCATATCTCCTCTAGCGCTATTTGATATTACTGCACCATCTGGAAAATATTTTAAACTTCTGGCATTAATAATATGTTTTGTTTCTTTTGTAGCTGGACAATTAATTGAAAAAAAATCTGAAACGGCTAACAAACTTTCGATTGATTTATGATAAGTGGCATCCTTTTCTAAATTTTTTTCTAATCGTTTTCTATTATGGTAATGAATTTTCATTCCAAATGATCTTGCTCTATCTGCTACTGCTCTACCAATTCTGCCCATACCGAGAATTCCTAATCTAGATTCTGTTAATTGTTTTCCTAATAAAAAATCCGCTGACCATTGCCAATTTTGCTTACTTGCCCATTTCATTCCCTCTTTTGCTCTTCTGGCAGCTCCAAGTAATATAAGAATTGCAATTTCTGCCGTTGCATCAGTCAAAACGTCTGGTGTGTTTGTAACAATAATATTTTTTTTTTTAGCTGCATCAATATCAATATTTCCAAAACCAACGGCAAAATTAGAAATAATCTTAATTTTATTAGAAAATTTAGAAATAACACTTTCATCTATTTTATCTGAAATAGATGAAAGTATTCCGTCGCAATCCGTGCTTTTGATAATTAATTCTTTCTGGGTTAATAGTTTGTCTTCTTTATTTAATTTAGCATTGAAAATTTTTATTGCATATTCTTCATTTAATTTCATAAGTTTTCTTGTTATTAAAATTTTTTTCATAGTTTTCTTAAAATCTCTGGTTTCGGACCACCTGTGTACCAATCTATAACCTCAACTGTATGTAAAATCGGTATCTTAGTACCATTAGCAATTTGTGTAATACATCCAATATTTCCTGTCGTAATAAATTGCGGATTTATTTTTTCTATATTAGCAATTTTATTTTTTAATAATTTTGTTGCAATATCGTTTTGAATTAAATTGTAAGTTCCGGCTGATCCACAACAAATATGTCCATCTGGAATATCAATAACCTGATTTCCTGTTTTTTTTATTAAATCAATTGGTTCTTTGTGGATTTTTTGTCCATGTTGCATTGAACAAGCTGAATGATATGCAATTTTATATTCTTTGCCACTTTCTTTATTTTTTATAAAATTAAGTTTAACATTTTCGTCTAAATATTCGCTTATATCTTTTGTTAATTCCGATATTTTTTTAGCTTTTTTTTTAAAATTATTATCAGATCTAAATATAAAACCATAATCCTTTAGGGTAGTACCACATCCAGAAGTATTCGAGATTATAGCGTCTAATCCATTTTTAATATATTCTTCATACCAAATTGAAATATTTTTTTTAAAATTATAATTAGCTGAATCGCTTTTTCCTAAATGATGATCTAAGGAACCACAACAACCTATACCTTTTGGAATAACTACCTCAATACCATGCCGATTTAATAATCTGATAGTAGCCTCATTAATTTGTGGAGAAATAACTTTTTGTACACATCCAGTTAATAAAGCAACCCTCGCTACAGGTTTTTTTTTGTTTTCTGCTCGATATATTTGCATTTTAGGTAAAGTTTTTTTAGGAAATTTTCCCGGCATGAGGCTGAGCATATTTTTTAACTTTTTAGGAAAAAGAAATCTAAATGGTTTTACAAAAATGGTCAAAATCATAACGATTTTAAAATTGGTTGAGTTGGATAAAATTTTAGACAAAAAACTTCTGGTCAATCTATCGCTTAAGGGTCGCTTATAAGTTTTTTCTATATGTTTTCTACCATGATCAATAAGATGCATATAGTTCACGCCAGAAGGACAGGTAGTCATACAGCTATAACATGATAAGCATCTATCAATATGCTTAACTATTTTTTCATTAGCTGGCTTTTTCTTTTCCAGCATATCTTTAATTAAATATATTCTTCCTCTTGGACCATCCAATTCATCTCCTAATAACTTATAGGTAGGACATGTGGCATTACAAAAACCGCAATGAACACATTTTCTAAAAATTTTTTCACTTGATTTGTTATCTTGATCTTTTAATTGTTCTTTTGAAAAATGAGTTTCCATTTAAATACCAGTATACATTTTCCCAGGATTAAATATTCTTTTTGGATCAAAACTTTTTTTAATATTTTGTGAAATATTAAATCTATCCTTATTAATTGTAAAAACATCTTCTACATAAGGAAGAGAATCTGAGTTTTTTATCATAGTTACGTAACCACCGTGTTTTACAACTTTTTTTCTAATTGACTCAAACATTTCTTCCGATAATTCTTGAGCTTCTAACCATATCAGTGCTCCTCCCCAGTCTAGAAAATATTTAAATCTTTTATAAAACTGATAAATCAGCTGCAAACACTCTGAAGGAGGAATTACTATTCTGATTATGCTGTTTTTTGAGGATATAAAAAATTCTAAATTTTTGACTTTATTCCAAAAAATTTCGGACTGAAATGTTTCAAGAATGGATATATTTAAATTTTCAAAATTAAGTTCGTTTATTAAATTTTTAACCCTTTGATCAACTGAATTTTTTGGTCCCTCGATTCTAATAGCTGTTAAAGAACCCTGGTATTGAAGATCATTCAATTTAAAAGTTTTTTCAATATCCATAACACACCCCGGAATTTTTGGTTCTATAGGCAAAAACGTGGCGCCGGAAACATCACTTGAAGAGTTAATCGCTTTGCTCAAAAAATTTGTAGCTAACTCTATTGATTGACCATGAATAATTATTGTTTTGCTCTCTTCTGGAGTAGGTAAAACCTTAAATGTAATTTCCGTTAAAGCAACTAAAGTTCCATAAGAACCACAAATTAATTTACTTAAATCATAACCTGTAACATTTTTGACTACAGTTCCTCCGGATTTAATAATTTCACCTCTACCATTAACTCCTCTAAACCCCAATACGTGATCTCTAACACTACCGGTTTTAAATCTTCTTGGTCCAGAAATATTACATGACACTTGCCCTGCTGCAGTACCATAATCGCTCTTTCCATTTAATAGAAACCCAAAATCGATAGGTTCGAAAGCAAGTTGCTGTTTATTTTTTTTTAGCTCTTCTTCTATTTTTTTCATTGATGTACAAGCTTTAACCTTGATATAAAGCTCTTCAGGTAAATATTCTATTATTCCATTCAGTTTTGATAAATTTAATGTTTTAGCACATTGTAAAGATTTACCTATTTTTCTCTTTGAGCCAGATCCAATTAATTCAACTGGCATATTTGACTTATAAAAATGTTTTACAAGTTCAGAAACTTCTTTTTCATTTACTGGATATTCTGTAGAATTAGAACCTAGGGATGTCGGGGAATTTTGTTTTTCCTCTATGGACATGAACTCTCCCTTCTTCAGCGCACTTTCTTAATATTGGATAAACCTTCCCAGGATTTAGTAAAGAACTTGAATCTAAAGATTTTTTGATTTTTATTTGTTGTTGAATATCATTATTATTAAACATCTCACACATCAGTTCTCTTTTTTCAACACCTACACCATGTTCGCCTGTTAAAACTCCACCAATTTTTACACAATATTTTAAAATATCTGCTCCGAATTTTTCTGTTTTTTCTAGAGAATTTTTCTCATTAGCATCATACATGATTAGTGGATGAAGATTGCCATCTCCTGCATGAAATGCATTTGCAACAGGCAAATTATACTTTTTTGATAATCTTCCAATTTCTTTTAATACTTCAGCTAATTTACCTCTCGGAATAGTTCCATCCATGCAATAATAATCTGGCGCCATATCACCGCACGCTGGAAATGCGGCTTTTCTTCCGGCCCAAAACTTTAATCTTTGTTTTTCATTTTTGCTAATTTTTATACTTGAAGATTTATTTTTTTTGGCAATTATACTTACTTTCTCGATTAACTCCTCCACTTCTGTTTCTGTACCATCAAGTTCCACTATTAGCATTGATTCTGCGTCCCGAGGGTATCCAGCTTTTACAAAATTATCTGTAGCGTGGATTAAAGCTTTATCCATCATTTCCATCCCAGCAGGAATAATACCGCTCGCAATGATGTCAGAAACACAATTGCCTCCGTCTTCAATTGTAGGAAATCCGATTAGGGCAGCCTTGATCGCTTGAGGTTTTTTAAGTATTTTTACGGTAACTTCTGTAATAACACACAATAACCCTTCTGAACCGGTAATTAGTCCAAGTAAATCATATCCTTCCGAGTCATAAGTTTTGCCTCCCAACCTGCTAACAGTTCCATCCATAAAAACTACTTCTACACCCAAAAGATTGTTTGTTGTTGTTCCATATTTTAATGAGTGGACGCCACCAGAATTTTCAGCAACATTTCCCCCTATTGTGCAGGCTATTTGACTGGAAGGATCAGGAGCATAATAAAAATTTTTTTCCTGAACTGCTTCGGTTATGGATAAATTTGTAACTCCAGGCTGTGCAACTACACATCTATTTTTATAATCTATTTCCAATATTTTATTAAATTTTCCTAAACATAGTAAAATGCTATCTTCCAATGGTAATGCACCTCCGGATAATCCTGTGCCCGCTCCTCTTGGAACAACTTTAATTCTTTCCCTATTACAATATGCAAGTATCTTGCTTACTTCTTCGGTATTTTCTGGAAAAACAACAGCGAAAGGTTTTTGTTTATACGCTGATAAAGCATCAGTTTCGAAAGGTCTAGTTTGATCTTCATGATCCAAGACATTTTCTGCTTTTATAATTTTTCTAATTTTAGCAATAACAGAATCTTTTCGAGATATAAGTTGACGATCAATCTTTGGCATTACTAATTTGCTCATGAAAATATATTACAGCCTAAAAGCTGTATGGTCAAAAAGGTTAAGTGGGTTTATTGAAGCATTTTGTCTATCTTTTCGATAGCTTTGCTTATATTTTCGGTTGAAGTAGCAAAATTAAATCTCACATTGTTAGTGGCAAATTTTCCAAATGCGGTTCCAGGAATCATGGCTACACCAGCCTGCTCTAGGCATTTTTTTGCAAATTCTTCTCCGTTCATACCAGTTCCTTTGACATTAGGAAATGCAAAAAATGTTCCTCTGGGTAAATTGCAATCTATTCCTTTTAGACTTTTTAAACCATCAACAATAAGTTTTCGTCTTAAAGTAAATTGTTCCATCATGTTATTTAATTCGTCTTCGGGTCCGTCTAAAGCAGCTATCGCACCATATTGAGATGCAGTATTTACGCAAGAGTGGTTATTAACACAAAATTTAAATACATGTTCAATTAAATTTTCAGGCCAAACTCCCCAGCCCATACGCCACCCAGTCATAGCATAAGTTTTGCTCCAACCATCAAGTACTATTAATCTATCGTAAAGCTCAGGATAATTAAGCAGAGTGGGATTTTTTTTTCCATCAAAAACAAGCCTGCTATAAATTTCATCACTTAAAATTGCTACATGAGGATGCTTTTTTAAACCTTCAACCAAATTTTCAATTAAATTTTTATCTGACAGACTGCCAGTCGGATTGTGTGGATTATTTAATATTACTAGTCGTGTATTTTTATTAATCAAAGACAAAATTTGGTTTGGGTCAATTTCAAAATCTTTATTTTTTAATAAATTATATGGAACTGCTTTAGCTCCAGTAAATTCAATTACTGAACTATAGATTGGAAATCCTGGATCTGGATATATAATTTCTGCTTCTGGTTCACCAAATAATGATATTGCACAATTCATTGTTGGTTTTCCTCCGGGCATAATAACTATTCTTTCAGGATCGATATTAGCGTTATATAGACTTTTAATTTTTCTACTTACTGCTTCTCTACATTCAATAATTCCATTCGGTAAAGTATAACCATGATGACCATCGTTAAGAGCTTTGATTGCAGCCTTTACTACATGTTTTGGTGATTTAAAATCTGATTGCCCTAAACTTAGATCGGTAATATTTTTACCTTGCTTTATTAATTTTTTGGTTTCTGCAAATATATTATATACGGCCTCTGTACCAAGCCTATGTATACTTTTGGCGATTTTCATTTTTAATTATTTCTAAATGCGATTTTAGATCTGTTTAGTTCATTAATAGATTTGCAACCCATTAATATCATGTCACGATTTATTTCGGCCTTCATTTTTTCCAGTATTTTTTCAACACCTTGTTGGCCTGCAGCTCCCAAAGCAAACAAATAGCCTTTTCCAAAACTACAAGCTTTGGCTCCAAGGGCTAATGCTTTTAGAACATGAGTTCCTCTTCTAACTCCACCATCGAGTATTATTTCTATTTTATCTCCAACCGCATCAACAATTTCGGTTAATTGATCGAAAGGCGTTCTTGAACCATCGAGTTGTCTGCCTCCGTGATTCGAAATTATTATTGCGGTACATCCAATGTCAATTGCTTTTTTAGCATCTTCAACAGACATCACTCCTTTCAAAGCAAATGGACCCCCCCATTTTTTTACGCAATATTCTGCATCTTTCCAATTCATTTTGGTTTCAAATTGTTCATTCATATAATTCATAACCGATTGATCTATTTTGCTTCCTTTGGCTGTTGTATGGATTACGTTTGATAACTCAAATTTTTTTCTAAACAAATAATTTAAACTCCATGCGGGATGTAAAGCAAAACTTAATAAACTTCCTAATGTTAATCTTGGTGGAGTTGAAAAACCTGTTCTATGATCTCGTTCTCTATTTCCAGCTACAACAGCATCTACAGTTAGACACATACTTTTAAATCCTGATTGCTTACATCTTTCTATTAAGTTATCTGTAAGTCCTTTATCTTTATGAATATAAAGTTGAAATAATTTGGGACCATTAGTTAATTGCCCAATCTCTTCAATACTTGTTGTTGACATTGTTGATATGCCAAACATTGTGCCCATTTTTTCTGCTGCTCTCGCTGTGGCCTTTTCCCCTTCATGATTATAAAGACGATGCATGGCAGTAGCGGATAAAAAAAGAGGAAAGTCAATTTTTTGACCTAAAACAGTAGTTGATAAATCGATATTGCTTGCACCCGTTAATACATTTGGAATTAGGTCACATTTGCTAAAAGAATCGGTATTTCTTTTTAAAGTAATTTCATCATCTGCGCCACCATCAATATAATGAAATATTGGTGATGGTAATTTTTTTTTTGCTAATCTCCTAAAATCTTCTACGTTGTGACAATCTTTAAGATTCATTAATTAATTTCTTTAATTTAAGTTAAATTTCAATTAAATCAAAATTGTTTGAGAAAATTAAACATATAACTATTAGCTCCCGGATTTTTAGTACCAAGACTAGCATTAGATATATGATTATACGACATTCCAAATTCTGTATCATCAGATAATTCTAGTGTCATCTGAACCTCAGTCTTAAATTCTAAGGGATATCCCAAATCTTTGCCATTACCATAATTATAATATCCTGGTGCAAAACTTGGTGTAATTTTTAATGGTCCAATTTCATATTCAGCTTGTACGCCAGTGTATAAATAAAAGGCACTGTTGGCAGTAACAAAACCTCCCGTTATAGGAGATAATCTTCCTAGAAAACTATCTCTGAATAATTCATCATTTTGGTGTTGTAAACCAAACAAAGTTGCTTTTTGTTTATGATCACTAAAATCAAAAAGACCCATAAAAGCATTTATTTCAGTATCTTTAGGTTTTTTTGTTTCACTTTTATTTAATTTATCATCTGCCTTACTTGCAATACTCAATAAGCACATCGCCAAAGATACTATTAAGATTTTATTTATGATTTTAGTCATCACCAAAACATATAACCTTCGATCAAAAAAATAAACTTATTTTCTTATTTTTTAAAATGATAAATTGGCTTAAAACTATGCCTAATTAAGAGACAAGAGGGAGATGAAGATTATTGTAAGTACTCCTAATTAGGCAATAAGCATCGAATAGACGAAGACTTTGACTAACTTTTGAAGTAATAGTGTTTAATTTGAGGCAGATTTAGTTGGATGGTCTAAAATATCCAGACCCTCTTTTGCCCGTAAAAATTTCTTCTATCAGCGGATGTTTAATTGGCTCATCAGAATCGTCATTAATTAAGTTTTGTTCTGAGACATATGCTTCATAAGTTACATCATTATTTTCAGCCAATAAATGATAGAAAGGTTGATCTTTTCTAGGCCTTACGTCTTTAGGAATTGATTGATACCAATCCTCTGAATTATTAAATTCAAAATCAACATCATATATCACACCCCTAAAATTGAAATGTCTATGCTTCACTACATCGCCTATCGAAAATTTTGCTGTCGAAACTGCCATTTGATAGTAACAAGATAAGTATATTTAATAAAAAATCAATAAAAAAAATATACCTTCAATGCCACATGTGTTAACATTTTTATATGGGAAGGCCTTTTATCAAATTTATAACAGATTTTGGACCTCTACTTATTTTCTTTATAATATACTTTAAAAATGATCAAAATTTAAAAATAGCAATACCTCCATTTATTGCTGCTACTCTTTTTGCGCTTGCTATTTGTTATTTTTTAGAGAGAAGAATTCCTTTTGTTCCTTTAACAAGTGGTATATTAATTACTTTCTTTGGTGGACTCACTTTATACTTTGATAATAAAGTTTTTTTTTATATGAAACCAACTATCATAAATTTGCTTTTTGCTATTATTCTTTTTGCTGGAAAATTTTTTACAAAAAAACCGTTATTAAAAATGCTCTTTCAAAATGCTTTTGATTTAGAAGAAGAAGGTTGGAAAAAATTAAATGATCGATGGATTTACTTTTTCATTTTTGTTGCAATACTTAATGAAATTGTTTGGAGAACTCAAACTGAAGCATTTTGGGTTAATTTTAAAGTGTGGGGTTTAATGCCTATTAGTTTTTTATTTATAGCTAGCCAAATTCCTTTGATTAATAAATATAAACTTAAACAGTAATGAAAAAATTAAGATTAGTCATCAATAATAAAAAAAATAGAGACTCTTTTTTTAATAAAAAAGAACTTCAACTAATATTAAATCTATATGCTGAAATGGTTTCTGGAGGTGAATGGAAAGATTATGGACTAAGTATTTCAAAAAGAGAAGTAAGTTTTAACGTATACCATAGAACATCCGAATTTCCTATTTATAGAATCACCAAAAACTTGAACCCAAAACATGAAAGTGAAAAATATTTAATTAAAGATTCAAATAACACAATAATAAAAAATTCTGAAAATTTAAGTATTTTGATTAAGAAAATAATTTGGAGAAAATTTAAATTGGTTAATTAAATTTATCTTCTTTGTCCAAATAATCTGAGCAACATTATAAATAAGTTGATAAAATCTAAATAAAGTGTAAGCGCACCCATTACAGCTTTTTTTCCCATAATTTCACCGGTATCGCTAGCTAAATACATATTTTTAATTTTTTGAGTATCATAAGCTGTTAAACCAATAAATATTAAAACTCCTAGTATGGATATAACAAAATACATCATAGAAGATTTCATAAATATGTTTACGATTGATGCTATTATAATTCCTATTAAACCCATCATTAGGAATGATCCCAATTTGGTTAAATCTCTTTTAGTCGTATAGCCATAAATACTCATCGCACCAAAAGTGCCTGCAGTAATAAAAAATACTCGAGTTATGCTGGTCCCTGTGTAAACCAAAAATATTGAGGATAACGAAGCTCCCATTAAAGCGGCAAATATCCAAAAAGTCATTTGTGCTTTTGAAGCACTCATTTTTCTAATTCCAAAACTCATATAAAAAACTACTCCCAGTGGAGCTAGCATTAAAATCCACATTAACGCAGAATTATATAAAGCATTACCGATAGCTGTTAATCCAGTTATTGTTCCATCAGGAGTCATAACAACGGATAACTTAAAAAGTAACAAAGAAATAATACCCGTTAAAAACACTCCTGAGCTCATGTAATTATAAACCTTAAGCATATAAGCTCTAAGACCCTCGTCTATTACATGTGTCTCAACAGTTTTTGCTTTTGATTGAATATTTTGTTTATTAAATTCCATAATAATAAGTTAAATATATTGGTATACTAAGATAATTTCAAGATATTAGAAGAGTTTAATAAAACTTTAAAATAGATTATCTGAAGCCATGAATTTTAAAAAGTTAGGAAATACTGATTTAAAAGTTAGCACAATTTGTCTCGGTACAATGACCTGGGGTGAACAAAACACCCAAATAGAGGCTTTTGAGCAAATGAATTATTCTTTGGATTGCGGAATAAACTTTTTTGATGCCGCTGAAATTTATCCCTCGCCCTGTAAAAAAGAAACATATGGTGAAACTGAAAAAATTATTGGAAATTGGCTTAATGAGAAAAAAAATAGAGATAAGATTATTTTAGCTTCTAAAATTGCAGGACCTGGTTTGTCGTGGGTTAGAAGTGGAAATCAAAATTTTTCTGAACAGAAAATTAAAAAGGCTTTGGAAGATAGTTTGAAGAGATTAAAAACAGATTACATTGATCTTTACCAATTACACTGGCCAGAAAGAAAAACTAATTTTTTTGGTAGACTCAATTATAAGCATAAAGAAGAGGATAGTTGGAATGATTTTGAAAAAGTATTAACTGCTTTAGAAAAATTTATAAAACAGGGTAAAATTCGCTATATAGGATTATCGAACGAAACACCTTGGGGACTATCAAAATTTTTAGAACTTTCAAAAATCAAAAAACTTCCACAAATGATGTCAGTACAAAATCCATATAGCTTATTGTGTAGGACTTATGAAATAGGTATGTCTGAAATTTCGATTAGAGAAAAAAGCGGGCTGTTAGCCTATTCACCACTAGCGGGAGGATTTTTAACCGGAAAATATAGAAATAATAATTTGCCAGAAAATTCAAGACAAAAACTATTTGCTGACTATTATACCAGATACAGTAAACCTGGCGTGTCTCCTGTTATAGAAAGATACTACAATATTGCTAAAAAATTTGGTTTAAATTTTGCCCAAATGTCTATAAAATTTTGTGAAATTCAAAAATTTTTAACTTCCGTTATAATTGGCGCAACCACTATGGAACAGTTGAAAATTAATATAGAAAGTGTAAGTGTAAATTTAAAAGAAGAAATTTTAAAAGAAATTAATGATGTACAAATAAAATATCCAAATCCATGTCCATAAAAAAAATTTTATTGTTAACCTTATTTTCCTTCATATGTTCAATTTCATACGGAGAAGACAACTTAAAAAGTGTAGGTAAATTTAAAGACTGGGAGAGCTTTGTTTTATCTCAAGAAGGGAATAAAATATGTTTCGCTCAATCAATCCCTGTAATAAGGGCTCCGAAAAAATTAAAAAGAGAGCCTTCGCGTTTATTTGTTAGTTTTAGACCAGCCGAAAATATTAAAAATGAAATTAGTGTCACAAATGGTTATGAATTTAAACCCAAGACTCCAGTAGCTGCAAAATCTGGTAAAAAATCTTATGATTTATTTTCTAAAGGAAGATTTGCTTGGGTAGTTGATAATGAAGACGAAAAAAAATTAATTTTAACTATGAAAAAAGCATCAAGACTTATGATTATTGGTAATACAGATAAAGGTGATCAAACAACAGACCATTACTCTATGATGGGTTTTACAAAGGCGTATAATATAGCGAAAAAAAGTTGTAGCTAAAATAAATAATTAATGAAAAAGCAAAAAAAGATAGTACTTGCCTACTCGGGCGGTTTAGACACATCTATAATACTTAAGTGGCTTCAGAAAAATTATAATGCTGAAGTAATAAGTTATACGGCTGACATTGGACAGAAGTTAAAAAAAAACCAAATTATTAAAAATGCAAAGAAGCTTGGTGTTAGAAATATAATTATAGAAGATTTAAAAAATATATTTGTTAAAGATTATATTTATCCAATGATTAGGGGGCATGCTTTATATGAAGAAACATATTTATTAGGCACTTCTATAGCACGTCCATTAATAGCAAAAAGGCAAATTGCTATTGCAAAAAAATTTAAAGCTTTTGCAGTTTCGCATGGATC
>CEUZ01079824.1_pt1 | contig 12280 bp, 13 predicted proteins | sample 361511 | NCBI WGS metagenome assembly CEUZ01 (sample SAMEA2622822, study PRJEB7988) | marine metagenome | biome: marine biome (ENVO:00000447); feature: surface water layer (ENVO:00002042); material: "saline water (ENVO:00002010), including plankton (ENVO:xxxxxxxx)" | depth 5 m
TATTACATCCAGTAATTTCAGAAGCTATTTTTAATTTTATAAGTGGAGTATTTCCTATACTTTCTAAAAAATTATTTTTAATCATTAATTTATCTTTTTTCTGTTTTAGTTTCATCAGTTACTGCGTAAGGTTTAAATTCTTCACCTGATACTCCAATATTTCTTGCAGGTATTCCAACCATTACAGCATTTTCAGGAACATCATTTGTGACAACGGCATTAGCTCCAATTTTTGCATTTTTCCCTACTACAATTGGACCAAGTATTTGAGCACCAGATCCAACAACGACGTTTTCTTTTAAAGTAGGATGCCTCTTTACATTTCTTTGATCATTTGAATTTATACTAGGGGATATTCCACCCAATGTAACCATATGATAAATAGTTACATTATTTCCAATATCAGATGTTTCACCTATTACAACTCCCATGCCATGATCAATAAAAAGATTTTTTCCAATTTTTGCGTTTGGATGTATTTCTATACCTGTTAAAAATCTTGAAAACTGAGAAATAATTCTTGCAATAAGATGAAACTTTGCAACAGAAAAAAAGTTCGCAATTCTGTGAAAGAATACAGCTTTTACTCCAGGATATGTAAGTATCAAACTTAATTTTGACCTTGCGGCTGGGTCTCTTTTAATTATTGAGTCTAAAAAATCATTCATAAAATATAGATTAAATATTTAAATTTAACTACTTGTTACAACAGCAGTTTTTTGACGATGGTTTGCACTCACAATTCTTACAAATACATATTTCGTAAGTACAGTTTTTATATTTACAGTGTGTATTATTGCGAGCCATAAGTCTTATATAATTGTAAAATTTTTAAAAACAATACTAATTTAAACCTTTAATTACAGTTCTTTTAGAGTAAGACCCTTAAGATTTGCAGGAACTGCAATATCCATCATTTTAGGATTTGTTAGGTTAAGATTGTTCATTATTTCTGCATATTCCTCTTTTGAATTTACTTGAAGTCTTGGATTATTATTTTTCTCATTACCAATCGTAGAATTTTTTTTTCCATTATAATCATGCGCGGGATACACAAGAGTTTCATCAGGAAGTTTCAAAAGTTTTCCAAATAATGAATTATAGGCATCATGAGCACTACCATTCTGAAAGTCAGTTCTTCCTGTTCCATTTATTAAAAGTGTATCTCCTGTAAACACTCTGTCTTTCATTAAATAACAATACGAGCAGTCTGTGTGACCTGGAGTATAGATGGCTCTTAGTTCAATATTTTCGATTTTAACATTTTCTTCATCTTTTAATTTTATATCAATAACTTCAGATTTTGAATTTTCTCCCATGATACGCACGCAGCTTGTTCTTTTATTTAATTCATTAAGAGCTGTTACATGGTCAGCATGAATATGAGTATCTATAACTTTAACTAACTTTAACTCTAGGTTTTCTAAAACTTTAATATAATGATCAGTATGTTCTATTACTGGATCTATAATTAATGCTTCTCTACCTTTTCCACTAGATATAATATAGGTATAAGTTGACGATTTAGTATCAAATAGCTGTTCAAAAATCATAATAATTAACTTTTTAAAATTTTATAAAATTCAGACTAATTTTCAATAAGTTAAAGTTAAATATCGTTGATAAATATGGCTAATTATTTATAATAGTTCTAAATAATTAAAGGAGCGGAAGAATGTTAAAAATAAACAGTATGTGCCCAGACTTCCAATGTAAAACCACTGAGGGAGATATTTCTTTTCATGAGTGGCTTGGAGATAGTTGGGGCGTATTATTTTCTCACCCAAAAGATTTTACACCTGTTTGTACTACAGAGTTAGGTTCATTAGGACAAATGAAAGCCGAGTTTGATGCAAGAAATGTGAAAGTTATTGGATTAAGTGTAGATGGGGTAGAAGATCATAAAAAATGGTTAAATGATATTAAAGATGTATCTGGAACAATGCCTGAGTATCCTATTATCGCTGATGAGGATTTAAAAGTTGCAAAACTTTTTAATATGTTAGAAGACGATGCAGGAACAACTTCAATGGGACGTACAGCGGTTGATAATGAAACTGTAAGAACTATTTTTGTTGTAAGACCTGATAAAAGAATAGGATTATATCTTACTTATCCAATGGCAACAGGTAGAAATTTCCATGAAATTTTAAGAGCAATAGACTCAATGCAGCTTACAGCGAAACATAAAGTTGCAACACCAGCTAACTGGAAAAAAGGAGAAGACGTGGTTATTCTTCCTGCAGTAAAAGATGAAGAGGCTAAGAAAATTTATCCAGATGGATGGGAAACAGTAAAGCCATATTTAAGAAAAGTACCGGACCCATCAAAATAAAGGTTCAAAAAAATAACAATAATCTCAGTTTTAGTTACTAAAGACTAAAGCTGGGTTATTGTTTTTTTATTTTGTTATATTTTTTCATTGAAACGTTAGCAACAAGAAGATTTGGATCTATAAAGACTTTTGATTGTTTTATCTTTTTAAAAGATTTATAGGCAAAAATTGCTATAGGTAGTTCAGTACAACCAAGAATTATTTTTTTACACCCAATCTTTATCAAATAATTCACTGAAGATCTGATTGCTATTTCAGCTTCACGAATTTTTCCCATTTTAACGTATTTAATAGACTTATTTACTGAACTTTTTTGCAAAATTTTACTTGGGTTTACCAAGCTAAAATTTTTTTGAAAGTATTTATGATAAATTTTAGTTTTCAAAGTAGCTTCAGTACAAAGAATTCCTATTTTTGAATTTTTTTTACAAGTTTTTAGTGTATCCAAATAAACTTCTTTTGGCATACTTAGAATTGGAATTTTAATTCGTTTTTGAAGATCATCATACCAATAATGAGCTGTGTTGCATGGTATCACAATAAATTTGCAACCATTTTTCTCTAACATTTTACAACCCTCAACAAGTGATTTTAAAACATTGGAATATTTTTTTATGTTTTCAGGACGTTTTGGTATGTTTGATTTATTATAAAGTACAAACAATGGATATTTTTGATCAAGTTTTCCTCTATTAAGTTTTGCAAGCTTATTACAAAAATCTAAGCCTGCTTGTGTACCCATGCCTCCAAGAATTCCAATCATAAATTTTTTGAATTTTGTATTAAAAACTAATTTATACAACTATATTTTATCAAAAATTATGCAAGAAATTTATATTGATGATATCGGCGAAGGCTATCCCTTAGTATTAGTTCATGGGTATCTAGGTTCTTCAGAAATGTGGAAATTTCAAAAAGAGTATTTAAGTAAATATTTCAGAGTTATTAGTCCCGCATTACCTGGTTTTGGAGAAAGTTATAATGCTAAATCATTAAATTCCATAAACTTAATGGCAAGATTTATTTTAAAAATCGTTGATAATAAAAATATAAAAGAATTTAACTTAATGGGACATTCAATGGGTGGAATGATAGTTCAAGAGATTGCAAAAATAATTGGTAATAGAATTAATAAATTAATCTGTTTTGCAACAGGTCCTATTGGAGATATTCCAGGCAGGTTTGAGCCTATTAATAAATCGATCGATAGACTTCAGATTGAGGGTATTAAAGATCATGTTAGAAGAATTCCTCCAAACTGGTTTGTTGAAGGCAAAACTTCAAAAAATTATTTTTTATGTGAAAAAGCTACTCAAAAAGTATCTGAGGAAACTGCTCAAAATGCATTAATTGCTATGCGAGATTGGAACGGACTTAATAATTTGAAAAATATTAAAAATAAAACATTAATTATATGGGGAGATAAAGATAAATCCTATAATTATGAACAAATCTCATTATTAAAAAAATTCATAAAAAATAGTAATTTAAAAATTTTCAAAGGTTCTTGTCACAATGTACATTTAGAAGAGCCTAAAAAATTTAATAAAATAGTAAAAGAATTTTTAAACAAATGAATAAAAATGTATGGCTACTTTTTGCTAGTAACGGATTTGCATTTTCAGTTGCACCAGTTACTGTTTTCTTGAGTGGAATAATAGGTTCTATCATAAGTCCAATCGAGTCACTTTCTACATTGCCTATGTCTTTATCAATCGTAGGTACAGCTTTTTTTATTATAGCTGCATCTAAAATAATGAGTGTTACAGGAAGAAAAAAAGGTTTTATATTTTCATCTATAACAACTTCTTTATTCGCATTACTCGCCGCTTATGCTGTTTTAAAACAAAGTTTTATTCTTTATTGTTTTTCTTGTTTTTGCCTAGGATTTGGTATGGCATTCGCTCATCAATATCGATTTGCTGCTGCGGAGAGCGTTGATAAAAAAAAAGCTCCAAAAGCAATCTCTTTATTACTTTTTGCTGGTATTTTGTCTGCATTGTTGGGGCCAAATTTAGCAAATTTGGGAAAAAATATAATATCTGAGAGTTTATATGTAGGTTCATATCTCTGTTTATCTCTTTTAACTTTTTCATCAATTTTCTTTTTAATTTTTTACAAAGAAAAAAAGATTGAAGATAAAGAGAAGATTTCAAAAGGAAGAAGTATTTTAGAATTAATATCTCAACCAAGATTTTTGCAGGCGTTAGTCTCCTCATCTTTTGCTTATGCTGTTATGTCATTTTTGATGACAGCCACACCTATAAGTATGCATATACATGATAAAATGTCTTTGAATAGTACAAGTTTTGTTATTCAATTGCATATTATTAGCATGTTTCTTCCATCGTTATTTACAGGAAATTTAATTAAAAAATATGGACACAGCAAAATTATGCTTATAGGAGTTTTATTTTTTACATTAACTATAATTCTTAGTTTTTTTGAGCAAAAATTATTAAATTATATATCAGCATTAATATTTTTAGGATTAGGTTGGAATTTTTTATTTATTTCAGGAACAAGTTTGTTAGTACTTAATTATAAAGAAGTAGAGAAATATAAAGCTCAAGGATTTAATGACTTTATAGTTTTTTCAATACAAGCTACTGCAAGTTTAACTGCAGGAATTATTTTAAGTTATACCAGCTGGAACATAATGAATTTAATGTGTGTACCTTTATTATTTATAATTATCTATTCAATTTATAGAGCGGAAAAACTTGAAAAAATTAGAGATAACGTGTCAACTTGAAGCAGTAAAAGTAATTGAAACTTTGTATTTAAAACATAAATGCGTTCTCATGATAAAACATAATAAATTTTTAATTGCAACATTCATCATAATCTCAAGCTTCTTGACAAACATAACGTTTGCAGCTGACGTAACTGTTGAAATGCTTAACAAAAAAGATAAGGAAATGAACGTATTTGAACCGAAAATAGTTAGAGTAAATGTCGGTGATAAAGTTCTTTGGAAAGCATCTGACAAAGGTCACAATGTAGAGTTTATAAAAAAAGGCGTACCAGAAGGTGTAGGTAAATTCAAATCTAAATTTAACAAAGATGTTGAATACAAGTTTGAAGTTCCAGGAATATATGCCTATTGGTGTACTCCACACAAGAACATGGGAATGATTGGATTTGTAGTTGTCGGCGACGATAAGTCAAATCTTGATGCTATAAAGAAACTTAGATTTTCATCAAAATCAAAAAAATTAGCACCAGGATTAATCGATCAACTATAAACTAATAATTTCTTTTGGTTGAAGGCTTTTAACCTTTGCCAACGAATTAATGTATTTCCCGGTCTGATGAAAATCTCCCGGGAATGCAACACATCTTAAATTAGCTTTTAAAGCATACTTTAAACTTATTTCGGTATCTTCAATTGCAATACAATCTTTAGGTAATAAATTTAACTTTTTTAAACAGTTTTTATAAATATCTGATTTATTTTTAAAATTTTTAATAATCTTATTATGACCAATATAATCAAAATCGCTTTTTTTAATATAATTGTTCAAAGAAATAAAAACTGCATCGACATTATTTTTTGTTGTTGATGTTACAAAAGCAACTTTAATTTTTTTATATTTACAATATTTAATTAATCTAATAACTCCAGATCGTGGTTTTAATTTATTTTTTTTTAAATAATTATTAAATAATTTAGTTTTAAGGTTTCTTATATTTTTTGCATTTATTAAGATTTTTCTTTCTAAACTAAATTTTCTAACACGTTTTTCACCACCAGTTTTTTTAAGCATTTTCTGGTACATTTTTTTGGTCCAATACCAATCTAATCCATTTATTTTAAAAGCTTGATTAAAACATTTTCTTTGAATATTAGATGTTTCAACAACAGTTCCAATTGATCCAAATAAAACTGCTTTTAATTTCATCAGCCTTTTACTGCACCAGTCGTTAATCCACTTATGACTTGTCTTTGGAAAAACATTACAAGCATGAATAATGGAGCAGTAGCTGAAACTACTGCTGAAACCGCCCACATTAAATTACCCTCATGTTGGTTTGTTCCAAGATAACTTTGAATTTTTGGAACCATTGTATGATTTTCTTGATTTAATAACAAAGCTGTAACAGTAAAGTCATTATAAGCTAGCATAAGACTAAAGAGACCAGCTGTTATTACTCCAGGCCACATCACAGGCATGATTATATATCTAAAAGCTTGGAAGTAAGAACAACCATCTATTAATGCACTTTCATCTAATTCTTTAGGCACAGTTTTAAAAAAAGAGTATAGTAACCATAAAGTAAATGGTTGATTAATCGCAACTAAAACAACAATTGTGGTTGGTAAAATCCCCCAAATCTGTAATTCAAAAAAGGGAAAAAGATAACCTGATACCAATGTAATATGTGGCATAGCTCTGAAAATCAAAGCAGCAATTAATATCCAAAACGCATATCTTTCAGTTGATCTTGATAAAGCATAAGCTCCTAGTGTTCCTAAAAAAAGCGATATAGTTACAACAAAAACAGTCACTATTATTGTATTTCTAGATGCTTTCCAAAATTCACCTTCCGTCCATGCTTGAGAATACGCATTTGAGGTAAACTGTCCTCCAGTTTCTATTAAAGTATTAAATGCAGAAATTGCGTACCACCAATCTGCTCTAGAAAAAAAATCTGCTCTTACTTTAAAAGATCCCCAAAAAGTCCAAATAAATGGAAAGCATGCAACTAATAACCATATTATTATGAAAGTTGTATTAAATGTTTTTAAAGCATTTGATCTTTTATCTAATCCATATTCCATTATCTTGCAGTCCTAAATTCTTTCCAAGTTCTAATTAATACTGGTGCTAACAATATAGCTATACCAATAATTGTCATCATTGAGGTTGCTGCTGCAGAACCAAATAAAATTACTTCTTCATTAACTAGATTGTCATAGATTAACCAAGATAAAGATTGAGCACTACCCTCAGCACTAAAACCTATAATTGGTTCAAAAACTCTAAAATTATCCATTAAAGATATCAAAGCGACAAAAGTAACAACAGGATAAATATGTGGAAGCACAATATGTCTTATTCTTTGATATCTCGAAGCTCCATCAATTATTGCTGCTTCAACTGGTTCTTGAGGAACTGTTTGTAGAGCTGCATAAAAAACTACAAAAGCAAAAGGAGAATGATGCCAAATTCCATAAATTATAATTGTTATCCAAGTAAGTGTTCTAGATGATTTTAGTGATAGGTAAGGATCTTCCATCATTAATTGCAAATTTGCTCCAATAATTCCCTCTGCATCGATCATCCAGAATAGCACTAGTGATCCTACTAATGGAGTTACTATCATTGGTAATATTGTACCAAATATTAATGGACCTCTTATTTTTCGCGATATTGCGTTTAAACTTAACGCTATTATGAAACCCAAAAGTAAAACATTCGGAGTTACAAATAAACAGTATGTTAAAGTAAATAGAAGCGCCTTATAAAAAGGTAAATTTGTAACTTGATCTATAAATTCTCTAAATGTTTCTGTCTCGTTCCAAAAATCTGATATTTGCTCAACAGCCAGATGATTTCTATCAATATACGTACCAAATCCATTAAATTTTCCTAAGGGTTTTTCATCTCTCAATATTGAAGTTGCATCCTGGTCGACTACAATTGAGACTGTACAACCAAACGGATCGCATTTTTTTACTTCTTTGACAACTTGATCATGTTGAGCATAAAAAGATTGTATACCTGTTGATATTATTGGAAGACCAATAAATAAAATCATGGCCAATCCAGTTGGCAAGAAAAACCAGAAAAAAGTTTTGTTTGGCATTAAGAATTAAGTGGGGATAAAATCCCCACTTAAATATTTATTTTATAGAAAGCCTTGTTCTTTAGCTTTACTGATGTAAGCAGCTTCAACATCTTTTAATGCTTGTTCAGCTGACTCTTTTCCTTGTAAAAACTCAACTATTTCACTTCCTAATGCACCATGCATCAAACCCATTTGTGGTAGCATTGGATAAGGTTTAGCACCCATTTTTACAGCTTCAATTACACCAATAGATTTTGGTCCTGGTACAAAACCTTCAACTAACCAAACAGCTTGATCAGCTGCATCTGCAACCATTTTTTTGTTTGAAGCAGCATGAGCAAGAGCTATGAAAGTTGCTTCTGCGTCACTATCAGATCTATTTTTTGCTAATGTAAATCCATCCCACCATAATGTAGCTGCAGGAATATTTCCTCCACCAACAGTTGCTGGTCCAGTTAATTTAGTTGCTGCAGTAATTTTTGCATCTCCTTCATCATCTAATAAAGTTCCAGATCTTGATGCCCATAATGTCATAAGAGCAACTTTTCCAGATTCCCACTCGACTTTGATAGCTTCACTATCATGAGTAAGATAATCAGGGTTACTTAAACTTGCTAACTTTTTAAGCATGTTTAATGTAGCTACACCTTTTGCATTATTTATATTCGGTTGAGCAGTACCAGCTTTAAAGAACTCACCACCATGACCAATAAACATGTTTACAAATTCTTCAGCTAGATTCCATCCAGCTTTATACGCAGCTGCATAAGGATGTTGCATTTTACCTGATGCTCTTATTTTTTCAGATGCCGCGACAACTTCTTCATAAGTTTTAGGAACAGGTATACCAAGTTCTTTAAGTACATCTTCTCTATAGTACAAGTGTTGGGTGTTTGCCATAAAAGCAACAGCCATAACTTTTCCATCAATAGTAATTAACTGTGAGTCTTGAATTCCTTTTCCATATTTTTTAACAAGATCATCCATTGGTCTAATTAAATCTTGATTCATTAAAGGAACAATTGAACTATTAGCTGCAATTCTTGCTGAAAATTCAGAAGGGTTAGCAGTTAAAGCTGGAACAGCTATTTTATTATGTTCAGATGAGTGAGTAACTTTAAAATCTGCACTTCCTTTACATCCTTTAGCTGTTTCTACAAAAGTTCTCAATGCTGGAAAATCATTTGCTAAAATATTTATCGAACCACTTGGTTTACTGCAATGCCCGTCAGCATATGCGGTTGTTCCAAAAAGTATGAACAATAAAGTTAATAGTATTTTTCTCATATTATCTCTCTTTTTAGGTTGTTTATAATTATTCTAAATAAATTATATCTATAAGAAATATTTAATTAAAGAGATTTTTAAATCACATTTGACGCAAGTTCTGCGCCAATTACAAGAGACTCAAGTTTTTTATAAACTATATTTTCATCAACATTTCCAAATCCAGCGAATGTACTAAATCCACAATCAGTTCCAGCCATTAACTGGTTAGGATCTATTACTTTAGAGAATGCTAAAATTCTATGTTTTACAACATCAGGATGTTCAATAAAATTGCTCGTGGATTCTATTACACCAGGAATAATTATCTTATCTTGTGGTAGTTTTATACTTTCGAATACTTCCCATTCGTGTGCATGCCTCGGATTGGCAGATTCGATTAGGTATTTATTTACTTTTGCTTTAAAAGCTATCTCGATAATTTTATTTAAACCAATGTCATGAGTATGTGGGCCTTCATAATTTCCCCAACATATATGCAATCTGACTTTAGATGAGTCAATATTTTCTAATGATTTATTTAGTACCTCAACATGTTTGTTAGCTCTTTCTAAAAAATCCTTCTCTGAAATATCTTTATAAATCATGTGTCTTGAAAGTGCTAAATCTGGACAATCGATTTGAAGAGACAGACCGTTATCAATAATTTTTTCATATTCAAATTTCATAATATCTGAGAGCTTTTCTAAATATTCATCATCATTTTTATAAAATTTATTAGGAAGAAAATTACATATAACTCCTGGCGATGGAGTATTCATAAATCCTTCATTATGGGAATATTTATTTAAAGCATCTTTAAAATTATTAATATCTTTATTTATCGAAATATTATCTTTTAATTTTAATTCACTAGTACAACAAGGTCTTTTATAAGTGGGAGTTCCACCAGATTGTACAAGTTTTTTTTTAAAGGATGGAAAATCATCTAAATCTTTCGGAGCTTTTCTTTCACTTTCGCCTGAAAAACCATCAACTCTATCTTTAATATATGTTGCATAACTTATTTTTGACATTTCTCCATCACTAACAATATCTATTCCTGCATTAATTTGTTTTTTTACAACTTCAGAAACATTTTCTTTCACAACTTTATCAAAATTTTTTAAATTTATTTCTTCATTATTATCTTTTGAAGCCAAGAGATTAGAAAGCTCAATAGATCTAGGTAAGCTTCCAACATGTGTAGTTTTTATTTTAACCATGGTTTAATAAAATTTGTTTCCAAATAGCAACTTCGTCAAACAATACCCACTCTCTTATAATCGAGTTAGAGTAAAATTCTGCATGATTAATTCCCATTATAAATATTTTCTTATTTGAAGCTTTACCGTAATCCATACTATCATTACTGTGTACACCTTCTAAAAACCATCTAATCGATATTCTTGGGTTCTGGCCTATTTCTTCTAAAAAACCTACGTGTTCTATAGTAAATTTTATATTGGAAAATATTTTTTTTAGAGAGTTCCATTTTTCTTCAATATCTTCTCTTCCATGTCCAATTTTATTTCCAGGCCAAAAAATATTAGCTGCTCTGTTATATTCTTCATATTTAGAGTTATTGTTAAAAATATTTTTAAGTATTGCTGTATATTTTTCAGCTTTTGATCCAATTTTATATTTCTGAGGTTCATAACTTGAACTTTTATCAGTTTCAAAATCAAATAACTTAGATGCACTTGAATATCCTCCTTCATTTTCGATTATTTTCTTCGCAAATTCTTCTGGAGAGTAACCAATCTGTCTTACCATTGCTCCTTGATCTCTAACAATCCACTCGTCATAAACTTGATTATCTTTACATGCACAATCAGCAATCACTCTATAATAAATATTTTTTCCACTTGGCTTGCCATAAAAACCTTCACCTAGATGAGTTCCTTTACTCAATATTCTGTGAGAAGAGTGATATCCAATCTCATCATTACCATTCCAAATAACATCCTCACCTAACAATTTTCTGTTTGGAAATTCCTTTAAAGTTGCATAAGTCGCATCGATAACTTGTTTATTTCCATAGGTAACCCCAAATGGTGATCTTACAGGAATGTCTTCAGTATAAAATTTACCAATTGACTCAACATCTTTTCCTTCCCATATCTGTTCTGTAATTTTTAAAATAAAGTCTGGAAAGTCCTTATATTTAGTGTCAAAACCTTTCATTATATTTTTGAAACGCAATTAAGAAAAGACTCTTCACTTTCATCTATTTGAATATTAATTTTCGAACCAACAGGAACTGAAAATGTATCTTTGTAACAAATATCGTAAGAAGAATTTTCTAGCTCAATTTTCCATTTTCCTTTCTGTGAAAAAAAAATTGTTGGTTTATCAATATTTAAATTTTCAACTCTTCCTTTTGTTGATTTAAAAGTACTTAAGCTAAATCCTGTATCTTGTTTTATTATAGGATCTATTAATTTATTTTGAAATTTGTTACCTAATGTGTGTGAAATTTTAATATTATTTCCAATGTCAAATTCATTTTGACTTCTTTTTTTATTATCACATATATTTTTTTTTAATTGATCGATGTTATAATTATCAAATTTTAAAATCTCACTTTTTGATATTGGATCTAGTAATTTTCTACCATTTGGAATTGCCTGAGTATTTAAATCTATCAAAGAATTATCATCCAAAAGTGCCATTCCTGTTTTTTTTGCTTTTTCAAGAACCTCTGGCATCCAAGTAACTATTCCTGGATCATCTTCTCCAAGGACAACAAAAATTAAACCTTCTTCTTTTCCTGCATTTTCAAATGCTCTAAACATATTAGTTGGCATAGATATAATATCACCCGAATTTAATATTGTTTCATCCTTACCTCTAGAGCCCCAATAAAACCTCCATGTACCT
>CEUZ01114539.1_pt1 | contig 12280 bp, 10 predicted proteins | sample 361511 | NCBI WGS metagenome assembly CEUZ01 (sample SAMEA2622822, study PRJEB7988) | marine metagenome | biome: marine biome (ENVO:00000447); feature: surface water layer (ENVO:00002042); material: "saline water (ENVO:00002010), including plankton (ENVO:xxxxxxxx)" | depth 5 m
CTTTTGCTTTAAGATTTATATTTATTGGTTGTAATTTATTTAAAAAATTATCTTCCTTTTTATCTTCCACAAATGTCTCTTTTAAAATTTTAGAAAAATCAAAGTAATCTCCGTTTATATCTAAAATATTTAAATCTTTATTTTTTGATAGCTTAAAACTAAATTTTTTTTCATTCTTAAATTTTGCTTTTAAATCAACATTGTTGAATTTATTCTTTTTATAATCAAATTTTGCTAAAACATCGTAAATATTTCTATCATCTGAAATAAAAATTTCTTTTGCTTTTATAGTTCCTTTTAAAGGCTGCAAAGACATTAAAAAACCTTTGTCATCATTTTTTTTATTAATAGTTTCATTTAAGGTTTTAGAAAAATCAAAGTAATCTCCGTTTATATCTAAAATATTTACATCTTTATTTTTTACGATGTTTAGACTTATTTTTTTATCATCATTCTTAAGATTCAACTTTAGACTTTTATAAGGTTTAAATTCTTTAGAAAACTTAATTAAACCATCCATCTCATTTTTACCTTCTTTATAATTTATAATTTTTATCTCATTTAATCTTCCACTTAAAAAGTTAAAATCAATATCAGCAGTTGCATCAATATCTTTGTCCTTTATTAAAGATAAGGCTGGAATATTTAATTCGGCATTTTTAAAATTATTTGATGTACTAATAGTTTGAGTGTTGTTATCTAAAATTAAATATGTAGCATCTAGATCTATAATTCCAGAGAAATATGGTTCAGGTTTAATATTAAAAGCTTTATATATATCTTTTTCATCAATTTTTCCTGATAAATTATATTTACTAACAAATACAGATTTATCTTTGTAATTCTTTTGTCCTTCTAGATAAACATCAACACCTCCAAGGGTTGCATCTCCAGTTACATTAAAATTATTTTTATTAACAATAAATTTCATATTTTTTGCACTTAGATCTAAGTTGTAAAAAATTTTATTTCTATAAAGTTTATTTAATACTCCTTCAGCTTGGCTTTGAGATAAATCTAATTTCGCAGATCCTTCATAAAAATCTTCATTAATAATTGTTTTAAAATTATCAATAATGATTTCTTTTTGATTTGGGTTTAAATCACCCTTCAATTCAATTAAGCTAATTTTTAGAGGGTTTTTAAAAACATCAGGCATATCAATTTGTCCATTTAAAAATTCTATTTTGTTTGTTTCTAGCTTTCTTTTTGTAATTAGCGGCATAAAGTTTATGTGAATCTTTAAATTTTCAAATTCTGATAATTTTTTATTATCAATTGAAAATATTTTAAAATTTTTGCCGTCTACAATTATTCTTTTTTCTTTTTTATCAAATTTTATTATTGGCTCTTTTATAGAAGTATAAAAATTTTCAGTTTTGAATTTATCGTTAATAAATTTTTCTAAATACTGACTTGAAAATTCTCCCTTATTTATAGTCCATGCTAAGTAAGCTAATGTTGATAGTACTAAAAGAATTATTAACGAAATAAATGTTTTAAGAACTTCTCTCATTTTTTTTTAATTTTTTTTAAATAAAGCAGCTTCTAAAAAAGCATCTATATTGCCGTCTAAAACTGAATTACAATTTGATATTTCTTTATTATTTCTAAGGTCCTTTACCATTTTATATGGATGCATTACATAAGATCTTATTTGTCTCCCCCATCCTATTTCTGATTTACTTTGATTTTTTGATTGTTCTTCAGATTCCTTTTTTTGTAATTCCATTTCATAAATTCTAGCCTTTAACATTGTCAAAGCGGTTGATTTATTTTTATGTTGAGATCTATTATTTTGACATTGAACAACAATTTTTGTTGGTATGTGTGTTATTCTTACTGCACTATCTGTTTTGTTAACATGTTGGCCGCCTGCTCCTGAAGCTCTGTAAGTATCAATTCTTAAATCTTTGTCATTTATATTTACTTCAATCTTTTTATCTATTACTGGATAAACCCAAACTGATGCAAAACTTGTATGTCTTCTAGAGTTTGAGTCAAATGGAGATATCCTAACTAAGCGATGAATTCCAGACTCTTTTTTTAGCCATCCATAAGCATAATCTCCATCAATCTTCATTGTTAAAGATTTTATTCCTGCTTCTTCTCCAGAATTTTCTTCTAATATATCAAAACTAAATCTTTTTTTTTCACACCATCTTGTATACATTCTTACAATCATCTCAGCCCAATCTTGAGCTTCAACACCTCCAGCTCCTGAATGTACTTCTAAAAAACAACTGTTTGGATCAGCTTCTCCAGATAAAAAGTTTTCAAATTCTTTTTTTCTAACTTTTTCAATTAGCTTGTTTGTATTTTTACTTATTTCTAAAATTAATTCTCCATCGTCATCATTGGTAATTTTAATTAAATCATTTAATTCGTTATATTCTTTTTCTAAACTCAAATAAGAATTTAATCTATTTTCCAAAATATTTTTTTCCTTGATAACTGCTTCTGCCTTTTCTTTATCAATCCAAAAATTTTCTTTTTGAATCATATTTTCTAGAGACTTAACTTTATTTGAAATATATTCTGGATCAAAGACCCCCCCTAAGAGTTTTAAGCGATGCACCAATTTTAGATAAACTATATATGATATCCTTTTTCATTAATATAATCCTCCAAGACCTTCAATACTGTTTATTAATCTATCAGATGATTTTTCATTTATATAACTTTTTATTTCTGAATTTGTAGTAAAGGCCTCAAGTATAATATTTTTATCTTTTTTTTTTGCTAGGTTTCCAGTTTTTAAATTTACCTTAACTAATTGAGCTTTAGATGGAATTCTAAAAGGTGTCCCTTTCTCATTTTCTAGAGCTAAATACATAAAATCTCTAAAAATTGGAGATGCCACACTTGCCCCTGTTTCTCTTGGCCCTAATGATTTTGGTGTGTCAAAACCAACATACACTCCAACTACTAAATCAGGAGAAAAACCGATAAACCACGCGTCATTACTGTCATTTGTTGTTCCAGTTTTTCCCGCTAGAGGTTTTTTTATAACAGAAACTTTTTTTCCAGTACCTCTTAAAACAGCCCCTTCTAACATTGAAACAATTTGATAAGCGTTTACTGGATTTATTATTTGTTCTCTACTATCTATGATTTTTGGCTCTAAGGAATCGTTAATATCATCCATCTTACAATTTGTACAAATTCTATCATCTTGCTTTTCTATTGTTTCGCCATTTCTATTTTGAACTCTGTCTATTAAAGAAGGTGATATTTTTTTTCCTCCATTTACTAACATTGCGTATGCAATAGTTAATCTTTCAAGTGTTGTTTCTCCAGCTCCTAATGCTATTGACAACAAAGGATCAAGGTCATCGCTTATGTTAAGCTTTTTTGCTTTTCCAACAATTGATTCAATCCCTATCATTTGTGCTAATCGTATTGTCATTAAATTTCTTGATTTTTCTAAGCCCAACCTCATTGTGCTTAAGCCATAAAATTTATTTGTATAATTTTCTGGGCTCCATTTTCCTAAATCAGCGCCTTGATCAATTACAAAAGGTGCGTCTAAAATTTTTGAATTAGGGGCAAAACCTTTTTCAAGAGCAGTTAAATACACAAATGGCTTAAATGCTGAACCAGGTTGTCTAAAGGCCTGCGATGCTCTATTAAATTCACTTTTATTAAAGCTAATGCCACCGGAGATCGCAAATATTCTTCCAGTATGTGGGTCTAATGCAATTAATGCACCATTTACATCTGGGAACTGTCTCAAACTATATAAAGATAATTCTCCATATTCTATAGAATCTTCTTTTTCACTTTTGTCTTCAATATAAATTATATCGCCAATATCTAAAACGTCTCGAGGATGTTTAACAGGAGGTCCTAAATACTGATTTCTTCTCCATTTTCTTGCCCATTTCAGATCTTTTAAATTAATTCTGCCATAATCATCATTATTTAAAAAAATATTAGCTCCAAGATCATCAATGTGCATAACCACTCCGACTTTCCAATTTGGAAATGCTTCAGGTATAGCTATATTTGCTATGTCGCTATTTAAATTTGTATCGTTAATATTTACGTTAGCTAAAGGACCTCGCCAACCATGTCTAATATCATAATTTAACAAACCTTTCTTTAGAGTATTATCAGCTATTTTTTGTAGAACTGGGTTCAAAGATGTTCTTACAGTCAGACCACCTTTATACAATTTATTTTCTCCATATTTGTTAATTAATTGTTTCCTAACATCTTCTAAAAAATATTGAGCCTCCACTGGTTTTAATTCATTTCTTTTAATTATTAGTAAATCAGAATTTCTCGCTTTTAATGCTTGTTCTTCAGAAATAATTCTTTCTTGTAAAAGTCTTTTTATTACCCAATTTCTTCTAGCAATCGCAGATTTCTTTTTTCTTATCGGATGATAATTGTTTGGGGCTTTAGGTAAAGCTGCTAAAAAAGCTGCTTCAGCAATAGTTAATTCATTAAGAGACTTATTAAAATAATTTAAACTAGCAGCTGCTATACCGTAAGATCTAAAACCAAGATAAATTTGATTTAAATAAAGCTCCAGAATTCTATCTTTTTCTAAAATTTGTTCTATTCTAAGTGCTAGTAATATTTCTTTAATTTTTCTTTTATATGATACTTCGCGAGATAAAAAAAAATTCTTTGCAACTTGCTGAGTGATTGTTGATGCTCCTTCTGGTCTGCTACCAAGATTATTAATATTTCTTTTTGCAGCTCTTAAAATACTCGTAAAATCAATTCCTATATGATTGTAAAAATTTTTATCTTCTGCTGATAAAAAAGAATCTATTACTATTTTAGGTACAGATTTTAAGGGAACAAAAGACCTTTGTTCTGCTGCATATTCTGATATTAATCTTCCATTTGAAGCGTAAACTCTTGTGACCATTGGAGGCTCATAATTAATTAATTGTTCATGATCAGGTAAATCTAGAACAAAATGCCAAATTAAGAATAATAAAAGAATAAATAGAGCAAATAGTGAAATAAACGCTGAAGTGAATATTGTTATTAGTTTCTTAGCGGATTTAATCATTTATTTTAATATTTAAGTAATTAATTAATTTTTTTTTCTTTAATTTTTGTTAAAATATTATTATATCACATTATATATAGTGTTAATTTTAAAAAACGAATTTAAACATAAATTATTCATGAAAATTTCTTATTTTGTATCTAACATGTTATTAATCAAAAAAAAAACAGATCTATTTTTAGCTAATTTTATGAATTTTTTAGTATTACAGAATTATTTTAATAGGATTTTATTACAATGGAAAAAAGAATTATTGTTGATTCTTCGTTTGCCGAAGAAACAAGAGTTGCATTTATTAACGGAACAGAAGTTGAACATTTTGAAGTCGATACATCTTCAAACAAAAAACAATTAAAAGGCAACGTATATCTAGCTAAAGTTAGCAGAGTAGAACCATCTCTTCAGGCTGCGTTTGTTAATTATGGTGGGAACAAACAAGGTTTTCTTCCCTTTAGTGAAATAAGTAATGATTATTACAAAATACCAAAAGCAGATAAAAAAACTAAAAATGACAATGAAGATTTTGTTGTAAAAGATTATTATAGAGACACTGCTGAAAATAAAAAAAGTAAATTTCCAAAAAATAAGGATTTTAAGAAATATAAAATTCAAGAAGTCATAAAAAAAAATCAAATAATGCTAATACAGGTTGTTAAAGATGAAAGAGGTAATAAAGGTGCTGCTTTAACAACATTCATAAGTATTGCTGGAAAATATTGTGTTTTAATGCCAAACAAATCTCTGGGAATAAAAATTTCAAAGAAAATAAGTGATTTTAAAGAAAGGAAAAAGTTAACACAAATAGCTGGCAAATGTAAACTAACAAAAGAAATGGGTTTAATAATTAGGACAGCTAGTAGAGATTGCGACGAAAATAATTTAAAAAAAGACTTTGATTATGTCTTAGGTATATGGAAGTCAATAAAAGAAAAAACTATTAATTCTTTAGCTCCAACAATAATTAATGAGGACTCTAATATTGTTAATAAGTTTATAAGAGATAGTTTTATAGAAGAATATAAAGAAATTGTTGTAGAGGGAGAGAATACTTATGAAAAAGCAAAAAAATACATGAAAACATTATTACCAGATCAGGAAAAAAAAATAAAAATCTATAAAAATACTAAGTTGCCAATTATGGAATATTTTGATTTAGAAAATAAAATTAATTCAATTTATGATAAAAAAGTTAAATTAAAATCAGGTGGGTATATAATAATAAATCCAACTGAAGCATTAACTGCAATTGATATAAATTCCGGGCAATCGACAAAAGAAAGAAATGTTGAGGAAACTGCTTTAAAAACAAATATTGAAGCAGTTGATGAAGTGTGCAAACAAATAAGAATAAGGAATATAGCAGGATTAGTTGTTGTAGATTTTATAGATATGGAATATGTAAGAAATAAAATTATTATTGAAAGAAGATTAAAGGATATGCTTAGATATGATAGAGCAAAATGTCATATATCAAGAATAAGTAAATTTGGTTTACTAGAATTATCAAGACAAAGAATAGGGCCAAGTCTAGAAGAATCCACGATGGAAGATGGGATAATTTCAGGAATAAGATGTACTATAAGATCAACTTCTTCTTCAGTTGCAAAAATTTTAAGAAAATTAAAATATACTAAACTTGAAAAAAAAGTTAAAGAGTTAAGTGTTCATTTATATGAGACTCTTTATGATTATATGAATGAAAATAATAAAGATTTCTTATTAGATCTAGAAAAAAAACTAAAAATAAAAATTATTTTGGTTAAAGATAATAATATTGCCCCACCTTATTTTATTTTTAAAACTATGGAATTAAATAATAAGAAAAAAAAACATTCTGTTATTTATGATGATGTTCCAAAAATAGCAATTGAAGAAGATGCTCAAGAAAAAAGAGAGAAAAAAAATACAAAAAAAAATAATTTAAAAAAGGAAGAGGATAAAAAAATTAATACAAAAAAAACGACTAAAGTTAAAAAAAAAGAAACAATCGAAGAAGTTAATTCAGCTATAAAATAAATTAAAGTTTCATTTTCTTTCTAATTTTCGTTGCAGATATGTCTTCTATTTCTTTAGACAATGAAATTTGCTCTATTTTATATCCAACGCCTCTACCGTAACAAATATTTGTAATATTTGGCACTTTAATAACTTCGAATTTTCCTTCATACTCTTTTAAACTATAATCAATATTTTTTTTCACAGTATTGAAATCAAAAGGGTTTGAATCATCTGTTCCACTTGTGTCTCTTATCATTATTACAACTTGTCCTGTTCTTTTTAAAATTTCTCTAAACAGAGTTTTGTGTCCATCATGAAAAGGCTGAAATCTTCCTAACATTTGTGCGGTTGGTTTTTTCCAATTAATAGTCATTATTTATTATCCTTTCTTTTATAAAAGAAGCCCAATATTTAGCATTTTTTGAAGTAATTCTAAAATGAAATTTTTTAGGTTTTTGAAAAATCTTATTAGTATCTTCATATCGTCCTTTTTTTTCTGTATCCATCCAAATTATTATATCAGGATTTAAGATTTTCCTTGTTTCATCTAGAGGACAAACAAAATCAGCAAGTGGGCTTATTTTTTCTAAATAAATATAATCAGAAAATCTTTTCATTCTATCGGCCTGCCTTAATCTTCCTTCTTTTGAAAAATCCCAGTCGTTAAAGTGTTTTCTTATTTCGTCTGCATTAAGATGAATTATTGGAATAATTTTATTTAATTCCTTGGACAAAAAAGTTTTTCCAGAACCAGGAAGACCCATGACTAATATTTTTTTAGGAAATGAAATAATTTTATTCTTAAATAAAGATTTTTTTGTAATTTTCTTATTTATAAAACTTTTTTCGTTTTCTAAGATTATCATTTTAATTTTTTTTTTTATTGTTAAATATCATTTTTTTAAAAAAATTCAACTTTCTAGATCCATTAACATATTTGCCCCAAAAAACATAATTCCAACCCCGCTCATGAAAATAGTATAGAAATGTTTTGGTTAAAATTTCAAGGCTTGCTATTGAACCTGCCCAGGAAAGTTTACCAGTAACAAACCATGCTATTAAAAATGTGTCTAAACTTGCAATTAATCTCCATGTGAATGATTTAATTAAAGATCTTTTTCTTGATACAGAGTATGTCATAAAATTTATATTGAAGGATTATAAGTATGAATTCCACATTCATTTTTATTTAAATTTTTCCATCTTCCAGATCTAACTTTATTATCATCTGCAATTTTACTAGTGCATGGAACACATCCTATGGATTTATATCCATTTTTCACAAGTGGATGTTCGGGTAAATTATGTTTATTAATATAATTTTTAATTTTTTTAAAAGTCCAGTCTGCTAATGGGTTTATTTTTATAACTGAATTAAATTTTTCAATTTTTTTAATATTTGATCTTTCTAATCCATGGAAACGTTTTCTACCATTAATCCAACCATCATAAGGAGCAATTGCCTTGTCTAATGGAATTACTTTTCTTATTCTGCAACAAAGATTGGGATTTGATTTATGCAAAATACCTTTTGAATCATTTAATTCTAGATCCTTTTTATCAGGCCGTTGAATTTTAATATTTGATAAATTTAAAAATTTTTTTACTTTTTTTAAATAATTTATAGTTTCTGGAAAAAGTTTACCTGTGTCTAAAAAAATAATTGGAATATTTTTATCAATTTTAGAAACTAAATGTAAAATTACTATGCTTTCAGCGCCAAAAGATGAAGTTAAAACTATTTTTTTATAAAATACTTTTTTTATCATTACTTTCAATAAATCAAATGCTTCAAATTTGGAGAATTTTTCAGATAATATCTGAAAATCATAGTTATTGTACTTTGTCATTTAGAATCTCCTTTATTTTTTCAAATTGAATATCAGTCCCAACTCTGTTACAAAAATCTCCAAAGCCTTCTTTATTTATTTTATTTTTTTTAAAAAAAATAAATAATTGTTCTAGTGCTAATACTAAATTTTCATATGAAACTTTATCAACAATTTTTCTGTTTAACCTTGATCCTTCAAAATCTCCTCCTGTATATAGAGCGTAATGATTTGGGGTTCTTCCTATTATACCAATATCACCTGCGTAAGGTCTCGCACATCCATTTGGACAACCAGTTATTCTTATACTAATTTTTTCATCTGATAAATTATGCTTTAATAAAATTTTATCAATTTTATTTACCAAGCTGTCTCTAACTCTTTCTGCTTCAGCTAATGCAAGTCCACATGTTGGAAGTGCTGGGCATGCTAAAAACCAACGGTTAATTTTTGTTATTTCATTAACAATTAAATTTTTTTTTAAAATTTTATTTATTAAATCTTTATTTTTTTCTTGAATATCTCCAAGGAAAATATTTTGATCGGTAGATAATATTACTGATGGTTTGAAAGTCTTAATAATATCCCTTAAGCCTGATTTAATTTTTATGTTTTTATCATCTTTTATTCTTCCTGATGGTATAAATATGCCTATATACCATTTACCGTCTCCTTGTTCATGCCAACCAAGATGATCTATAACTTTTAAATTATTAATTTTTTTTGGTATATCAAAGTTATTTTTTAATTCTTTTTCGATTTTTTTTTTAAACCAATCAGTTCCTTTTTCTTCAACTAAATACTTTAAACGAGCATGCTTTCTATTTGTTCTATCACCAAAATCTCTTTGTATTTTTATTATTTCTTCAAGAATATTTTCTAAATAATCAGGTTTGCAAAATAAAACAGGCTTTGCTAAATAAGGAAATGTTTCTGGTTTGTTATGTGTCATTCCAAGTCCACCGCCTATAGCTATGTTATATCCCAGAACTTTACTATTTTTATGTATTAGAAAAATAGCAATATCATTTGTTAAAACATCAACGGAGTTATCCTCAGGTATAGTTATGCCTATTTTAAATTTTCTAGGTAAATAACATTTTCCATATAATGGTTCTTTTTTTTTATATTCATATTTTTCTCCATTAATCCATATTTGCCCATAGCTAGTACTTTTAGGAACAAAATTTGATGAAATCTTTTCTGCATCTTTTCTTAACTTCTCGTGAATTATATCTTTAATAGGAGCTGCAATTGTCGTTACGTTTCTTACCACATCCCCACATGCTCCATAGGTTGTTATAAGCATTTTTGAAATATTGCTAATAGTTTTTTTTAAATTTTTTTTTAAAACTCCATGAAATTGAAAAGTTTGTCTAGTTGTAATTCTTAAAGAACTATTAGAAAATTGATTTGCTAAACTATCTAGTTCGATGTACTGATTATAATCTAGTATTCCTCCAGGGATTCTAGTTCTAATCATAAAGCTAAATTCTTTTTCAAGACCCTTTTGTTTTAATTCAGTAGCTGTGTCTCTATCAAATTGTTGGTATGTTCCATGAAATTTAAGTAATTGAATCTCATTTTCTTCAAAAAAAGATTTTGAATTTTGCAATTGTGAAGCTATTTTACCAGCTAAATAATCACTATCATTTTTTACTTGCTCAACTTTAGATAAAATTGTGCTGCTCATATTTTTTTTCACTTTCTTTTAAAAAATTAATGCTTTTATCAGATCTGTACCAATTTAATATTGGGCTTAATAAAACATTTTTTCCAATAACTAATAAAGCTGGGCTATCAATTTCATTTTTATCTAAATCTTTAGAACACTTTTTTAAAGTGCTAATTAAAATTTTTTGATTTTGTTTTGTTGCGTTTGAGATAATTGCAATATTTTCATTTATATCTCGACCTCTTTTTATAAGTTCAGAGCATACCCAATTTATACGCTCTAATCCCATATAGATAACTATTAATTGAGAGGTTTTGGAAAAACTATTCCAATCTACAGTTTCTGGTTTTTCTCCTCCAGCTCCATATGCTGAAATAAAAGTAATTGATGTATTAAAATCTCTATGGGTTGCTGGAATGCCAGCATAAGCAAGCCCTGCTATTCCTGCGGTTGCGCCAGGAACAATTTTATAGGGAATTTTACTTAATTTTAACGATAATGCTTCTTCTCCTCCTCTACCAAAAATAAAGGGGTCTCCGCCTTTTAATCTTAAAACTCTTTTATTTTTTTTTGCTTCATTTATTAATAATTTATTTATTTCCAATTGATTTATTGATTTTTTTTTACCTCTTTTACCTACAAAAACTAGTTCAGTACTAGGCTTGGCTAAAGATAATATTGCATCATTTAACAAAGCATCATAAAAAATTACATCAGCTTTTTTAATAGATTCATAAGCTAAAAGTGTTAGTAAACCTGGGTCTCCTGGTCCAGCGCCAACTAACCAAACAGTGCCTTTGTTGAATTTAAAGTCAAAAAGTTGCATATATTGCAACTTAGCAGTATGTTTGAATAAATCAACTTATTTTTTTGTGAAATTACTAATTTTACATTATTTTAATGTAGTTTATTGTTTGAGACATTTTTTATTAAATTATGTATGTCTTTATTATTGCTTATATGATTGCATAAAATAAATTTACTTTTATCTTTTTTATTTAAATCCTTTATTGTTTTTATTAAATTATCTAAAAGTTTTCCTCTAAATAAAAAAAAAGGCAAAACAAGAAGCTTGTTATTTTTATTACAAACATTGATTAGCTCTCTTTTTAATTTTTCCTTATTAAGATTAATTAAAATACTTTTATGAAACATAAAACTATTTTTTTTACTTAGTTTCTTTGTTAATAGCCTAATTTGATTTTTTGCTTTAGGATTTATTGTGTTACTAGAAACGGTAATCAATCCTACATTTTTTTTAATTTTCTTTTTTAAATTCCTTTGAACAGTGTTAAAAAAATCATTTGCAAAAATTAAAGGTTTAGTAATAAATACTTGTGGAGAATTTTTATATTTTTTTTTTATAACTCTTAAGATTTTAGGAATATCTTTAGTAGTATGATTTCCAGAAAAAATCATTACAGGAACAATAATTAAGCTATTAATATTCTTTTTAAAGAAAAACTCTAGTTGGTCTTTTATTGAAGGTTTGGTTATTTCTAAATAACCAATTTTAGTTAATAAACTTTTATTATTTTTTTTTAAGGTTTTTAATAACTTTTTTGTATCATTTATACCAACATTACTTCTAGAACCGTGACAACAAAGCAAAACTCCATTCTTCATATTACTTTTTTCTACTTAAAACCTCTAAAAAAAAGTAAAAGTAATAGAAGAGCAACCAAGTATACTAAGTGGACATAATCAAATTGTGTTAATTCAGCATTCATTTTTAATGGCGGTGAG
>CEUZ01072360.1_pt1 | contig 12275 bp, 10 predicted proteins | sample 361511 | NCBI WGS metagenome assembly CEUZ01 (sample SAMEA2622822, study PRJEB7988) | marine metagenome | biome: marine biome (ENVO:00000447); feature: surface water layer (ENVO:00002042); material: "saline water (ENVO:00002010), including plankton (ENVO:xxxxxxxx)" | depth 5 m
GTGCACGGAAAGGGGAAACATCTGTTTCAAAGAACAATTTATTAGAAATTGCTAAACTTATACATAAGATACCTGAGGATTTTAATATTCATAAAAGAGTTGGTAAAATTTTCAATGATCGGCATAATTCTGTTATTGAAGGAAGGGCAATTGATTGGGCAACTGCCGAATCCCTTGCTTTTGCAACATTATTAGATCAAGGATACGGAGTAAGACTTTCTGGTCAAGATTCTGGTAGAGGAACATTTAGTCAAAGACATGCAGTATTATATGATCAGATTAATGAAAGAAGATTTGTGCCTCTTCGTCACTTTAAACATAAACAAGGTTATTTTGAAATTATAGATAGCTTTTTATCTGAGTATGGAGTTTTAGGTTTTGAGTATGGATATTCCCAAGCTGATCCTAAAACACTAGTTATTTGGGAAGCACAGTTTGGTGATTTTGCAAATAATGCTCAAACTATTATAGATCAATTTATTACTACAGGTGAGAGAAAATGGCTTCGCATGTCCGGAATTACATTACTATTACCACATGGGCACGAAGGACAAGGACCTGAACATACTAGTTCACGTCTTGAGCGTTTTTTACAAATGTGTGCTGAGGACAATATACAAGTAGCTAATTGTACTAGTCCGGCTAATTATTTTCATATTTTGCGAAGACAACTTGTACGAAGTTTTAGAAAACCTTTAATTCTTATGACTCCAAAATCCACACTACGTCATAAGAAAAATACTTCATCTATAGATGATTTTATTAATGGTTCTACTTTTCATCGCGTACTTGTAAATAATATAACTAATGAACAAGAAAAAAAAATTAATCGACTGATAATATGTTCTGGAAAAATATATTTTGAATTACAAGATAGAATAGATGAACTAAAAAAAGACAATATATTTATTTTACGCCTAGAACAAATATATCCATTTCCTTATGATAATTTTGTAAATGAATTAAAAAAATTTTCTAATTGTGAAATTATATGGTGTCAAGAAGAGCCAAAGAATATGGGCGCTTACGGTTTTGTCAAGAGGCGCATTGAGAGCCTAATGAGAGAGGTCAAAGCAAAACAAGAAAAATTAATTTATGTAGGAAGAAGGGCAGCTGCATCTCCAGCTACAGGTGTTTATGATCGACATTTAGCAAATCAAAAAAATATACTTAGATTGGCTATAGAAGCAGATAAAAAAGAAATTTTAGATACCTGGATGGGGGTTTCGCTTGTAACTTATCAACTCCCAATTGAATAAACTGCTTAAAGTGATAAATAGGGATAAATCTATATGAATGTTGAACTTTTAGTTCCTACTCTTGGAGAATCAATTACTGAGGCAACTGTTTCAAAATGGTTGAAAAAAGTTGGTGAGTCTTTTGAGATGGATGAACCTCTTGTTGAATTAGAAACCGATAAAATAACACTTGAGGTACCGGCGCCTAGCGCAGGAAGAATATCTGAAATAAAAGTTCAAGAAGGTAAGAATGTCAATATTGGCGGTATACTAGCTATTATTGGAAACTCAAAACAATCAAATAATTTAAATAATAATAAAGAAAATAAGTCTGAAGATAATAAAGAAAAACAAAAAATTAAAACTGATTCAATAAAAGAAAATAAAATAAAAAAGAATCAATCACTTTCTCCGTCTGTAAAAAAATTAATTCAAGAAAATAATTTAAGTCCCGATCGGATTATGCCTTCACGTGATGATGGCAGATTAACTAAAGCTGATGTTATTGAACATTTAGCAGATTCATCAAAGAATAATACTAGATCAAATAAGGAAAGTGAACAAATTGTACCAATGTCTAAAATTAGAAAGACTATTGCAACAAAATTAAAAAATGCACAAAATACAGCTGCTATTTTAACAACTTTTAATGAAGTAGATATGTCAGAAATCATTAAGGTTAGAGAAGCAAAAAAAGAAGATTTTATAGAACGCTATGGTGTTAAACTTGGTTTCATGGCTTTTTTTGTTAAAGCTAGCATTATAGCACTTAAAGAATTTTCAGCAGTTAATGCAGAAATAAGAGATGACAACATTGTTTACAAAAATCATTTTGATATTGGTATAGCAGTTGGTACTGAGAGAGGACTTGTAGTTCCAGTATTAAAGAATGTTGATCAAATGACATTTGGAGAAATAGAAAAAAAAATAATTGAATTTGCCAATAAAGCAAAAGAAGGAAAATTAACTATGGAAGATTTATCTGGCGGAACTTTTACAATCTCAAATGGTGGTGTCTATGGCTCTATGTTGAGTACCCCTATAATTAATAGTCCTCAATCTGGAATTTTGGGTATGCACAATATTGTTAAAAGAGCTGTTGTTGTTGATGATAAAGTTGTAGTTAGACCAATGATGTATCTCGCCTTTAGCTATGATCATCGCATTATTGATGGCAAGGAAAGTGTTGGTTTTCTGGTAAAAATTAAAGAATTACTTGAAAATCCATCCGCAGTAGTTCTTGGAATTTAAAATGCCAGATTATGATCTTATTATAATTGGAGCAGGTCCAGGAGGATATGTTGCGGCTATAAGAGCATCTCAATTAGGTATGAAAGTTGCTTGTGTTGAGAAGAATCCAACACTAGGTGGAACTTGCTTAAATACAGGTTGCATTCCCTCAAAAGCTTTATTGAATTCTTCTGAAAAATATATGGAGCTTCTACAGCATACTGAAGAGCATGGTATAAAAACTGGAAAATTAGACCTAGATCTTTCTAAGTTAATGCAACGCAAAGAAAAAATTGTTAAGCAGTTAACTACAGGCATTAGTTTTTTATTTAAAAAAAATAAAATTACTCATTTAGCAGGATCTGCTTGTTTTATTGACAAACAAAATATCAAAATAAAATCAACTAACGAAGTTACAATATCAGCAAAAAATTTTATTATTGCTACAGGCTCCTCTTCTATTTCCATTCCTAATATAAATGTTGATGAAGACAAGATAGTTACATCGACAGGAGCACTATCTTTATCTTCTGTGCCAGAAAAAATGTTAGTTATAGGTGGAGGATACATTGGCTTAGAAATGGGATCAGTTTGGTCTCGTCTTGGAGCTAAAGTAACAGTTGTTGAAGCACTTGATCGTATTACACCAACTATGGATTTAGAAATTGCAAATCATTTTATGAAATCTTTATCAAAACAAGGTATTGAATTTAAACTTTCTCACAAAGTAATTAGTGCTCAATCTCATTCAAATGATGTTGAAGTAACAATGGAATCAATAAAGGATAAAAAAGAACTTAAAGAAAAATATAATATTGTTCTAATGTCAGTTGGAAGAAAACCAAATACAGAAGATTTAAATTTAGAAAAAATAGGTATTAATCTTACTGAAGAGAAAGCTATAAATATAGATAATCAATTCAAAACAAATATAGATGGTATTTATGCAATAGGTGATGTTGCCCCAGGACCTATGTTGGCACATAAAGCTGAAGAAGAAGGAGTTGCTTGTGTTGAAATTATTAATGGTCAAAAAAATCACGTTAACTATGATCGAGTTCCTGCAATTGTGTATACAAATCCAGAAGTAGCTTCCGTAGGTAAAACAGAGGAAGAACTTAAAGAATCAAAAGTGGAATATAAAATAGGCAAATTTCCATTTATGGCTAATGGTCGTGCCCTTACAACATCTACTTCTGAAGGATTTGTTAAGATTTTAGCTGATAAAAAAACAGATTCAATTTTAGGAGCTCATATTATTGGCCACGATGCAGGTCAATTAATAGCTGAAATTGTAACTACTATGGAATTTGGAGGTAGTGCAGAAGATATAGCTCGTATTTGTCATGCCCATCCAACAACGAGCGAAGCTGTCAAAGAAGCCGCAATGAATGTAGATGGAAGGGCAATTCATATATAAAAAAGATTATGTTGTTTAAACATCTTTTAACTCAATTCTAATAATTTTATCTGAATCACTTCTATCAAATATTCTATTAAATCTACTTGTTGATCTTTAGTAAATTTATTAACATCTTTGGAACCCATAGCCAATATAAACCTATCTGCTCCATAAATTATTTTTAATAAAATATATGATTTTATTATTTTAGATTTATTTGGGAAAAATAGTGGAATGCCTTTAGGATTTTGATTTAAATAAGTTTGAGGCTTATCTCTAAAATAACTTGTAGCAATTTTATTATCTATTTGGCTTATATTATTGTGTTGAATTTTATTACTTGTGAAAAAACAATTAATATAATCACAAGCAAGCAATTGACCTAGATCGTTAATAATTACATCAATTAATTTTGATAAAGATTTTGTATTTAAAATTTTTAAAGATGTTTTCAAAATTCTATTTTGAGATTTTACATGACTACTTCCAGCTTTTAATATTTCAGACATTTGTTTTTTTAATCTATTATAATCCTCATTAATTTTTTTTGATCGATAAACATTTAAGTCAATAATCTTATCTGAACTTTTAGTATTAGAGGGTAAATTCAAAAAATCTATTACATTAGGGTTGTTAAGGAAAAAATTTTTATTTTTTTTTAAATATTGGATGACAATTTTTTCTAATGAATTGCCATCATTTTTTTTTGGCATTATTACTTAGGCAAAATTGATTGCCCAGTCTTTGCCCAGTCATCAAGAAAAGCTTTCAAACCTTTATCAGTTAATTCATGCTTGTATAGCTCATGAATAATTTTAGGAGGCACCGTAGCAACTTGTGCACCTATTATAGCGGCATCAATTACATGTTGTGTTGTTCTAACTGAAGCAACCAATACTTCAGTTTCAAAACCATAATTTTCATATATTAAAACTATTTCTTCAATTAAATGCATTCCATTTTGACCAATATCATCTAATCTTCCAACAAAAGGAGAAATAAAGGTAGCTCCTGCCTTAGCAGCTAGAATTGCTTGAGCAGCTGAAAAACAAAGAGTTACATTTACCATTATGCCCTGTTCCCTTAATTTTTTACAAGTTTTAAGACCATCTACGGTTAAAGGAACTTTAACAGCTATATTATTAGCTAGAGATGCTAGATATTTACCTTCTTCTAGCATTTTTTCAAAATTTGTAGCAGTTACCTCCGCACTTACTGGTCCTTTTACAATAGAACATATAGACTTTATTGTTTGTGATAAATCCTGACCTTGTTTTGCAATTAATGATGGATTTGTTGTAACACCATCAACGAATCCTGTAGGAATTAAATCTTCTATTTGCTTAATATCAGCAGTATCCACAAAAAACTTCATATATTTCTGTATAACATAAAAGTACTATTAAAAAATTAAGATTCTGAATTTATTTTGATTTATTAGTATTATTATATGTATTGTAATGTTTTAGTAACAAGACCTTTTGATCAAGCTTTTACATATAAAGCTAAAGCTAAGCAAATTGTCAAAGTTGGTAGTGTAGTAAGTGTCTCTTTTGGTCGCAAGAAGGATCAAATAGGTATTATTTGCAGTATCAGCAATAAGCAAAAAGAGAAAGGATTATATAAAATAAAAGAAATTGATCATGTATTTGATAAGATTATTTTAAACAAAAAGATTATTGAATTTTTAGAATGGATTGCTGAATATACTCTTGCACCAAAAGGGTTAGTGTTAAAACTTTTTCTAATAAATTATAAGATTATTAATCATGAAGTTAAAAATTATAAAAGTTTATTGTTCAAATCAAAATCAATTATTTTAAATTCAGAGCAAAAAAAAGCATATGAAACTATCTATAAAAGCTTTAATAATAAAAAAAATGTTATTGTTCTAGAAGGAGTTACAGGTTCAGGAAAAACTGAGGTATATTTTAAATTAGTAGAAAAAATTTTAAAAAAAAATAAACAAGTTTTAATTTTACTTCCTGAAATTTCACTTACTCCTCAATTTGAATTACGATTTAAAGAACGTTTTGGTTTTGCACCTGATATTTGGCATTCAAAAATTTCAGAAAGCAAAAAAAAAGATATATGGCATCGATGTTTTAGTGGCGAACCTATTATAGTTATTGGGGCTCGTTCAAGTTTATTTTTACCTTTTGCAAAACTAGGATTAATTGTTGTTGATGAAGAACATGATTTATCATTTAAACAGGAGGACAATATTCGTTATCAGGCAAGAGATTTAGCTATTGTTAAATCAAAAATAGAGAATTTTCCCATTATATTATCTTCAGCAACACCATCATTAGAAACTGAAAATAACATAAGAAAAAATAAATTTTCACATACTTTTCTTTCTAATCAATTTTCTGGGATTAGTCTTCCAAATATTGAATTAATAGATTTAAAAAAAGAAAAACTTAAAAAAAATAAATGGATTTCAAATAAAATATTAAATCAAATTCAAGTTTGTGTAGATAGTAATAGACAGGCATTGTTATTTTTAAATCGTAGAGGATATTCTCCGTTAAGCATATGTTCAGATTGTGGTTACAGATATAAATGTGACTATTGCTCATCCTGGTTAGTAAATCATCGTAATAAAAATAGATTGCTTTGTCATCATTGTGGTAGAATTTATTCTCTCAATCCTATTTGTCCTAGCTGTGAAAAAAAAGATACAATAAAATTAATAGGTCCAGGCGTTGAAAGATTAGCCGAAGAATTAAAACAAGTATTTCCAAAATTTAATGTTGGAATTATGTCTAGTGATACAGCTAACACTCCTAATAAAATTAAAAATATTATAGAAAATTTTAGTTCTCAAAAAATCGATGTTTTAGTAGCTACACAAATTATGGCAAAAGGATATCATTTTCCTAATTTGTCTTTTGTTGGGATAATAGATGCTGATTCAGGTTTAATTGGAGGAGATGTTAGGGCTGTAGAAAAAACATACAATCTTTTACAACAAGTTGGAGGTAGAGCAGGACGATCTAAAGAATTGGGAAAAGTTTTTATACAAACTTATTTTCCTCAACAACCAATTATGCAATCAATAAAAAATAGAGATAGAAAAAAATTTATTCAAGAATCATTATTTGAACGCAAACAATTTAATGTTCCGCCATTTAGTTTTATGACAGCTATAATAGTATCAGGATCATCAAAATCATTCACTGAAAAATATTCTAATAATTTAGTCAAAAATATAGAATTAGATGGTAAGACTTTTGTTCTGGGTCCAGTTGAAGCACCTATTTTTCTTCTTAGGGGTAAGTATAGATTTAGAATTTTATTAAAGTCGCAAAGCAGAATAGCATTGAATAATCTGACTAGAAAGATGATTAAAAAATGTCCATTACCTGCTAATTTACGCCTAGTTATTGATGTAGATCCCTATACTTTTCTATAATTTACCCACAACTAAAATCATTTTAATAAACTTATCACTATATGACGCATGAAGTCACAGTTTACCTTGATTTTCTGATATGTTAATACCCTTCTTCTAATCAAACTATTGGAGTAAATCTTAGGTGTCATCTCAATTATCATCAGGAGACTTAATATCGGATCGATATGCTTCCGCCTTATATGATCTTGCATCGGAATCAAAATTAGTAGATTCTATATTAAATGATTTATTATTGCTCAATAAATTTATTAAAGAAAATAAAGACTTAAAGTTACTTATTAAAAGTCCATTAATTAAATCTAATGACAAATTAACAATTTTTGAAAAAATTCTTTCAAAACAATCAGCAAATAAACTTACAAATACTTTTTTAAAAGTAATTTCAAAAAATAAACGTTTTGCATATTTATCTTCAATTATTTCACATTTTATTAATATTAATGCTAAAAAAAGAGGAGATATAAATGCGGACATTACTTCTGCACAAGAACTAAACGATAAGCAAAAAAAAGAAATAGATAATAAGCTAAAATCTATTCTTGGAGAAAAACTACAACTAAACTATAAAGTTGATAAACAAATTATTGGAGGCTTAGTAGTTAAAATTGGTTCAAAGATGATTGATTCATCACTTTTGTCAAAAATTAATAAACTTAAAATCGCAGTTAAGGGGGCATAATGGAAATAAAGGCAGCTGAAATATCTTCTGTAATAAAAGAACAAATTTCAAATTTTGAAACTAAGGCTGATGTTGCTGAAATTGGAACAGTACTAAGTGTAGGAGATGGTATAGCTAGAGTTTATGGTTTGGATCAAGTACAAGCAGGTGAAATGGTCGAGTTTCCTGGAGGCATTAAAGGTATGGCACTTAATTTAGAAATGGATAATGTGGGTGTTAGTATTTTTGGCGATGATACTGGAATTAGAGAGGGAGATACAGTTAAACGTACTGGAGAAATTGTTGATGTACCAGTTGGAAAAGAATTACTTGGAAGAGTAGTAGATGGATTAGGCAATCCAATTGATGGGAAAGGACCTATTCAGTCAACTGATAGAAGAAGAATTGAACTTAAGGCCCCAGGAATTATACCTCGTCAAAGCGTTAAAGAGCCAATGCAAACAGGAATTAAGGCTCTTGACGCATTAGTTCCAATTGGAAGAGGTCAAAGAGAATTAATTATTGGTGATAGACAAACAGGTAAAACTGCTGTTGCGATAGATACTATTCTCAATCAAAAAAGTATTAATCAATCTGACAATGAAAAAGAAAAACTTTACTGCATATATGTTGCTATTGGTCAAAAAAGGTCAACAGTTGCACAAATAGTAAAAATTTTAGAAGACAACGGTGCACTTGAATATACAATTGTTGTCAGTGCCACTGCATCAGAACCAGCTCCTTTGCAATTTTTATCTGCATATACTGGTTGTACTATGGGTGAATATTTTCGTGACAATGGTATGCATGCATTAATAATTTATGATGATCTTTCTAAACAAGCTGTTGCTTATCGCCAGATGTCTCTTCTTCTAAGAAGACCTCCAGGAAGAGAAGCATATCCAGGTGATGTTTTTTATATTCATAGCCGTCTGCTTGAAAGAGCTGCAAAAATGAGCGAAGAACACGGCGGAGGCAGCTTAACAGCACTTCCTGTAATAGAAACTCAAGCTGGAGATTTATCAGCATATATTCCAACAAATGTAATTTCTATTACTGACGGTCAAATCTTTTTAGAGACAAATTTATTTTTTGCTGGAATACGACCTGCAATTAATGTTGGATTATCTGTTAGTAGAGTAGGATCATCTGCCCAAACTAAAGCAATGAAAAAGATAGCAGGTTCTATTAAATTAGAACTGGCCCAGTACCGAGAAATGGCTGCTTTTGCACAGTTTGCTTCTGATCTAGATGCATCAACTAGAAAACTACTTGATCGAGGAGCTAGACTGACTGAATTGTTAAAACAGGGTCAATATTCTCCTTTAACAGTCCCAGAACAAGTTGTTTCAATTTATGCTGGAGTTAACGGTTATTTAGATTCACTTGATATTACTCAAGTTGGAAATTTTGAAAATGAAGCTTTAACAGAGATAAAATCAAAACACGCTGATTTATTAGAAACAATTAATAAAGAAAAAGAACTATCTGATGACAGTGCTAGCAAATTGAAAACTTTTTTTGATAATTTTATAGAGAAATTTAATAAATAAGATGCCAAGTTTAAAAGATTTAAAAAACCAAATTAATTCAGTTGGATCTACTAAAAAGATAACTTCAGCAATGAAAATGGTGGCTGCAAGTAAACTTAGACGTTCTCAAGAAAAAGCAGAAGCAGCTAGACCATATTCATCACGACTAGAAGAGATGTTATCTTCCCTTGCTTCATCTAGTATATCTGGAGAAGGTATTATTAAACTTTTAACAGGTACTGGCAAACAAGATAAATATCTTATAATTCCAGTAACAGCTGATAGAGGACTCTGTGGAGGATTCAATAGTAGTATCAATCGTGAGACGACTAAATACATAAGAAATTTAGATAATGAAGGAAAAAAAACAAGTTTAATAACTATAGGGAAGAAAAGTAGAGATTTTTTTAATCGAATAATGAAAGACAAGGTTATTGATAGTTATTTCGATTTAGGTTCTTCAGGAGCGGGCTTTGATATTGCGCTTGAAATTTCAAATAAAATACAAAGTTTATATTTTGAAAATCAATTTGACGAATGTATTCTTGTTTATAACAAGTTTGTTTCTGCGATTAATCAAGAAGTAACACATCAGCAACTCATACCTTTAGATATTCAAAACAAAAATGATACAGAGGATTCTAAAAATAATGAAGAATTAGATAATTCTATCTATAATTATGAACCTGATGAATCATCTATTTTAAAAGATTTATTGCCTAAAAATGTATCTACACAAATTTTTAAAGTTTTATTAGAAAGTAATGCTGGTGAACAAGGTGCAAGAATGGCTGCTATGGACAATGCAACAAGAAATGCTGGAGAAATGATTGATAGTTTAACATTAAAATATAATCGAACTCGACAGGCGTTTATTACAAAAGAGTTAATCGAAATTATTTCAGGAGCTGAAGCAGTTTAAGGGGGAAATATGGCTAATAATTTATCTGGAAAAATATCTCAAGTACTGGGAGCAGTAGTAGATGTTGAATTTGATGGAGAACTTCCATCTATTTTAAATGCATTAGAAGTTAATAATAATGGGAATAGACTTATTTTAGAAGTAGCCCAACATTTAGGAGAAAATGCTGTTAGAGCAATTGCTATGGACACTACTGATGGATTAGTTCGTGGTCAAACAGCAACTGATACAGGATCCCCAATTTCAATGCCTGTTGGTCCTCAAACTCTTGGAAGAATTATGAATGTCATTGGTGAACCAGTTGATGAACGAGGTAAAATTGATGTCAAAAAAACTTATCCTATTCATAGACCAGCACCTGAATTTGTTGATCAATCAACAGAAACTGAAGTTTTAATTACAGGAATTAAGGTAGTGGATTTATTAGCACCATATGCTCGAGGTGGTAAAATTGGCTTATTTGGTGGAGCAGGTGTTGGCAAGACAGTTTTAATTATGGAACTTATAAATAATATTGCAAAAGCACATGGTGGATATTCAGTATTTGCTGGTGTAGGTGAAAGAACGCGAGAGGGAAATGATCTTTATCATGAAATGATTGAATCTGGCATTATTGACCTTAAAGGAGATAAATCAAAGGTTGCACTTGTTTATGGTCAAATGAACGAACCTCCAGGAGCACGTGCAAGAGTTGCTCTTTCTGGACTTACCCAAGCTGAGTATTTTCGCGATGAAGAAGGACAGGATGTTCTTTTCTTTGTTGATAATATTTTTAGGTTTACACAGGCTGGCTCAGAAGTATCAGCGCTTTTAGGAAGAATTCCTTCAGCTGTTGGATACCAACCAACTTTAGCAACGGATATGGGAGCACTTCAAGAACGCATCACAACTACAAACAAAGGATCAATTACTTCTGTTCAAGCTATTTATGTTCCAGCAGATGACCTTACAGATCCTGCGCCAGCAACATCCTTTTCACATTTAGATGCTACAACAGTTTTAAATCGAGCAATTTCTGAAAAAGGAATTTATCCAGCCGTTGATCCTCTTGATTCGAACTCAAGAATTTTGGATCCACAAGTTGTTGGGGAAGAACACTATCGAGTTGCAAGAGAAGTACAAAGAGTTCTACAAACATATAAAAGTCTTCAAGACATTATTGCTATTTTGGGAATGGATGAATTATCTGAGGAGGATAAGCTAACTGTTGCTAGAGCAAGAAAAATTGAAAAGTTTTTGTCACAACCTTTCTTTGTAGCAGAAGTATTTACTGGTTCTCCAGGAAAGTATGTAGAACTAGATGATACTATTAAGAGCTTTAATGGACTAGTCAAAGGTGAATATGACCATATGCCAGAGGCAGCCTTTTATATGGTTGGAGGCATAGACGAGGCAATTGAAAAAGCTAAAAAATTAGAAGCTGAAGCTGCGTAAATGGAAAGTACAATTTCTTTTGATTTAGTTTCACCAGAAAAACTTATTTATAATGATAATGTCGGAATGATTATTATTCCTGGTAAAGAAGGTGATATAGGTGTTTTACCTGGTCATAGTAAACTCTTATCTTCCTTGCGCCCTGGACGTGTGATGATTTACGGTGAGAGTAAAAATCTTATAAAATCTTTTTTTGTTTCAGCTGGTTTTGTTGAAATTAATCCTGGCAAATGTATTGTTTTAGCTGAAGAAGTTGAAGAAATGAGTGCTATGGATAAAGCTAAAATAGAACAACAAATTCGAGATTTAGAAAATGAAAATAGCGATGAATCAAAACAACAATATTTGGTTGTTAAGTCAAAAATAGAAGCTTTGAATTCATCACATTACAAAAAAATATAGAATTTAATTCTACGAATCGATCTTAATATTACCTTA
>CEUZ01009844.1_pt1 | contig 12268 bp, 10 predicted proteins | sample 361511 | NCBI WGS metagenome assembly CEUZ01 (sample SAMEA2622822, study PRJEB7988) | marine metagenome | biome: marine biome (ENVO:00000447); feature: surface water layer (ENVO:00002042); material: "saline water (ENVO:00002010), including plankton (ENVO:xxxxxxxx)" | depth 5 m
TTAATTCCAATACTTGTAGCGGTTGCATTGATTGTATGGCTAGATAGGAGAGTTTGGGCTTTTGTTCAAAAAAGAAGAGGTCCAAATGTAGTTGGACCATTTGGACTTTTGCAGTCATTAGCTGATGCTTTAAAGTATATTTTTAAAGAAATAATTATTCCAGCTAGTGCAAATAAAGTTATTTTCATTTTGGCTCCGATAATAACTATGACTTTAGCATTAGTCGCATGGGCAGTAATTCCTTTTGGAGAAGATTTAGTTTTAGCAAATATAAACGTAGGTATTTTATATCTTTTCGCCATTTCTTCTTTAGGCGTATATGGAATAATTATGGGTGGATGGGCATCAAATTCTAAATATCCATTTTTGGGTTCAATCAGATCAGCAGCGCAAATGGTTTCTTATGAAGTTTCTATAGGCATAATTATTATCAATGTATTATTGTTTACAGGTTCACTGAATTTAACAGACATAGTTTTAGCTCAAAAGAATGTATGGTTTATTTTTCCATTGTTTCCTATGTTTGTTATTTTTTTTATATCAGCTTTAGCGGAAACCAATAGACCACCATTTGATTTACCAGAAGCGGAAGCAGAGCTAGTTGCAGGATATCAAACCGAATATTCAGGGATGATGTATGCAATGTTTTGGCTAGGAGAGTATGCAAATATTTTGCTCATGTGTGCGATGGGATCAATTCTTTTTCTAGGAGGTTGGCTATCACCTATTTCAATATACCCTTTTGATTTAATTCCAAGTCCTTTGTGGTTAATATTCAAAATTGTATTTTTATTTATTATTTTTGCTTTAGTTAAAGCTATAGTTCCTAGATATAGATACGATCAATTAATGAAATTAGGTTGGAAAATATTTTTACCTTTTTCTTTAATTTGGGTGGTCATAACTTCGGGATATTTGCTTTATTTTAACCTATTACCAGTAACATAAATATGAACATTATAAGATTTTTTAAGACAATATTTATGCTAGATTTTGCTAAAGGTTTTCTTATAGCAATTAAACAATCTTTTAAATCAAAAAAAACAATAAACTATCCTTTTGAAAAAGGAAAAATAAGTCCAAGATTTAGAGGAGAACATGCTTTAAGAAGATATCCAAATGGAGAAGAAAGATGTATCGCATGTAAATTATGTGAAGCTGTTTGTCCAGCGCAGGCAATAACAATTGAGTCAACAGAAAGAGAGGATGGAAGTAGAAAAACAACAAGATATGACATAGATATGTTAAAATGTATTTATTGTGGTTTATGTGAAGAGTCATGTCCAGTTGATGCAATAGTGCAAGGTCCAAATTTTGAATTTGCAACAGAAACGAGAGAAGAGCTTTATTATAATAAAGAAAAATTATTAGAAAATGGCGATAGATGGGAAAGTATTTTAGCAGCAAACATTAAAGCGGATAACCCTTATAGATAAAATATGATAATTCACGCATTTTTTTTTTACATTTTTTCATTTATAGCAATTTTTTCTTCGATTATGGTATTAGCTTCAAAAAATACAGTTCATTCTGTTTTTTTTTTAATTTTAGATTTTATTAGCATCTCTTCTCTTTTTATAATGATAGGAGCAGAATTTATCGGAATGATGATGTTAATTGTATATGTTGGTGCAGTTGCCGTATTATTTTTATTTGTTGTCATGATGTTAAACGTTACACAGCAAAAAAACGAATGGTTTACATCATCACGTAGTAGTACCCATATCCCTTTTGGATTACTTTTTAGTATAATTATTTTTTTTGAATTAATTATAGTAGTGGGTGGATGGAAATATAAAGATGATGTATCTACATCTTTATCACTAAAAGTTTCTTCAGAAACTACAAACACTCATTCAATTGGAAGTGTCCTTTACACAGATTATATACATATATTTCAATTATCCGGCATGATTTTGTTGATATCTATGATTGGAGCGATTGTTTTAACTTTTAGAAAAAGAAGTGGCATAAAAAGACAAAATTATTTTAAACAAATTTCCAGAGAAAGAAATCAAGGAGTTGAATTAGTAGAAGTTAAAAATAACAAGGGAGTTAATATTGATGATTGAAGTTGGACTTGGTCACTATTTAACTTTGGGAGCTATAATTTTTACTATTGGAGTAGTAGGTATTTTTTTAAATAGAAAAAATATTATAGTTATTTTAATGAGTATTGAATTAATTCTACTGTCTGTAAATATAAACCTAGTTTCTTTTTCTATATTTATGAACGATTTAAGTGGACAGATATTCACTTTAATAGTTTTAACAGTAGCCGCAGCAGAAGCAGCAATAGGATTAGCTATTATAGTAGTATATTTTAGAAATTCAGGAACAATTAGAGTAGAAGAAATAGACAGCCTTAAAGGTTAAAATGAATATTGAATATTTAATTATTTTTTTACCATTAATTGCTTCAGTTATTTCAGGTTTTTTTGGTAAATATATCGGAAACAGAAGTTCAGAAATTATAACAAGTTTATTTGTTTCTATATCTGCTGTTTTGTCTCTCATAATTTTCTACAAAGTTTTGATTCAAGGCTATGAAAACAATTTTATCTTAGCTAAGTGGATTAGTTCAGAAAGTTTAAATGTAAATTGGTCAATAAAAATTGATGCATTATCATCGATTATGTTTGTTGTTGTTACGTTGATATCCGCTTTAGTACATATTTATTCAATCGGTTACATGGCAAACGATCCTCATAAATCAAGATTCATGTCCTATCTATCTTTATTTACTTTTGCCATGCTCACTTTAGTATCATCTGACAACTTTCTTCAATTATTTTTTGGTTGGGAAGGGGTTGGTCTTTGTTCATATTTTTTAATTGGTTTTTGGTTCAAAAAAGATACTGCAAATGCTGCTGCAATTAAAGCTTTTGTGGTAAATAGAGTAGGCGATTTTGGTTTTGCGCTGGGCATTTTTTTAATATTTTATTTATTTGGAACTTTAAATTATAATGAGGTGTTTCTAGAAATATCAAATTTTACCGATGAAAAAATATCAATACTAGGTTTTTATTATAATGCGATAGATTTAATCTGTATACTTCTCTTTATTGGTGCAATGGGAAAGTCTGCACAAATTTTTTTACATACTTGGTTACCAGATGCGATGGAAGGACCAACCCCTGTGTCAGCTTTAATTCATGCTGCTACAATGGTAACAGCTGGTGTTTTTTTGGTCGTTAGATGTTCTCCAATATATGAATACTCTCAACTTGCATTAACAATTATTACAATAGTAGGAATGTCAACAGCTTTATTTGCTGCAAGTGTAGCATTGGCCCAAAATGATATTAAAAAAATAATTGCTTATTCTACTTGTAGTCAGCTCGGATATATGTTCGTCGCTGCAGGAGTCGGAGCTTATAATGTTGCAATGTTTCATTTATTTACACATGCATTCTTTAAAGCTCTTTTGTTTCTAGGATCAGGATCTGTAATTCATACATTTAAAGATCAACAAAATATAAATAAAATGGGAGGTGTTTGGAAAAATATTCCATACACTTATGTGTTTATGATAATTGGAACATTAGCATTAACCGGATTTCCATTTTTGTCGGGTTTTTATTCAAAAGATGCAATTATAGAATATGCATTTTTAAGAGGTAGCGGAATAGGTTATTGGGCTGCTACTATAGGAATTTTTACAGCCTTTTTAACTTCAATTTATTCATGGAGATTAATATTTAAAACCTTTCACGGAACATACAATAACAAAGAGATAGATATTAAATCTATCCACGAGTCACCGATTGTAATGATTGCACCACTATTTATACTAGCAATAGGATCTATTGGTGCAGGTTTTATTTTTAAAGAATTACTCATTGGATACGATAGTAGTCAGAAATTTTGGAAAGATTCAATAATTTTTTTAAATCCATTAAGTACTGAGCACCCACCGTTATGGTTTCTTTTAACTACTCCTGTTTTAGTTATAACTTCAATACCTGTCTCATTTTATTTATTTATAAAAAATAAATCTATTTTAAATGAAATAGTGGAAATGAATCTACCATTATTTAATTTTCTGAAGAATAAATGGTATTTTGATGAAGTTTATGAATTTTTATTTGTTAAAACTGCAAAAAATATTGGATCATTTTTTTGGAAAAAAATTGATGTAGAAACAATTGATCGTTTAGGGCCAGACGGAATATCAAAATTAATTAAGTTTTTTTCAAATAAGGCAGTTAAATTTCAAACAGGATACATTTATCAATATGCTTTTGTCATGTTAATTGGTTTTTCTTTAATTTTAACAATATTTATTTTAAAATGATTAATTTTCCAATTTTGTCGTCTTTAATTTTGCTACCAATAATAGGTGCTTTTTTTATATTTTTTGTTAAATCAAATGAAGAAAAATATCAAAGTAGCAAATATGTAGCTTTATTTATTTCTTTAGCAAATTTATTATTATCTTTGTATCTGTGGTACGTATTTGACAAAAATGTTTATGACTTTCAATTTGTTGAAAATAGAGAATGGATACCAGGTTTAATAAATTATAAAGTAGGAGTTGACGGTATATCTATACCATTTATAATTTTGACAACATTTGTAACTCCTCTTTGTATTATTTCAGTTAACTCAACAATTAAAAATCGCCTTAAGGAGTTTTTAATTTCAATTCTTGTAATGGAATCTTTGATGGTTGGAGTTTTTTGTTCTTTAGATCTTGTAGTTTTTTATCTTTTTTTTGAAGGTGGACTTATACCTATGTTTTTAATAATTGGTATTTGGGGAGGTGAAAGAAGAGTCTATTCAGCTTTTAAATTTTTTCTTTATACATTACTAGGTTCAGTGCTGATGTTAATAGCAATAATTTCAATTTATTGGATGACAAACACTACCGATGTGGAAAAACTATATGAAATTGGTCTGGATGTTAAATATCAAAATTTATTATGGTTAGCATTTTTTAGCTCATTTGCTGTTAAAACTCCAATGTGGCCAGTACATACATGGTTACCCGATGCTCATGTTGAAGCTCCAACAGCTGGATCTGTTTTACTTGCTGCAATATTACTAAAAATGGCAGGTTACGGCTTTATTAGATTTTCATTAGGATTATTCCCGAATGCATCTGAATATTTCGTACCTTTGATCTACTCGCTAAGTTTAATAGCAATTATATACACTTCCTTAGTAGCCTTAATGCAAGAGGATATGAAAAAGTTAATTGCATACTCTTCAGTGGCACATATGGGTTTTGTAACTTTGGGTATATTTACAATGACACAACAAGGTATTGAGGGAAGTATTTTTCAAATGATAAGTCATGGACTTGTCTCTGCAGCACTATTTTTATGTGTAGGAGTTATTTACGATAGAATGCACACTCGACAAATAAGTTGTTACGGAGGAATAGTATCAATCATGCCCAAATATTCTGTTTTATTAATGATATTTACTCTTGGAGCGATAGGACTACCGGGCACAAGTGGTTTTATTGGAGAATTCTTAATTTTACTTGCTACATTTAAAAAAAATATCTTGGTAGCTACAATAGCAAGCACAGGAATCATTTTGGCTGCCGCATATATGTTGTGGTTGTATAAAAGAGTTATTTTTGGAGAAATTCTAAATAATAATCTTAAAAAGATTGTTGATATTAATAAATCAGAAGTAATTATTTTGAGCTGCTTAGCCATTCCAGTAATTTTTTTTGGTTTCTATCCAGATCCACTAATAAGCACCACAAAAGTATCAATAAATAATTTATTAGAAATGTACAATTCAAATTTACAAGCAAATTTAACAAATATTACCAATGAATAATCTTTATCTTATATTTCCAGAAATATTTATAAGCTTATCATTAATGTTTCTTTTGATGTTTGGCGTATTTAAAAAAAATAGTGAAAATATAGTTTATAGTTTTGCAATTTTAACTTTTTTGTTTTTATTAGCATTAATTATTAACTTAACTAATATTAATAAAGAATATTTATTTAATCAAAGTTATACTATAGATAAACTTTCAACATTTATGAAAATATTGACCGTGGGATCAGCAATTTTTGTAATGATGTCTTCATCAAAATATTTAAAATTTACAAAGATTTTTAAAATTGAATATCCAATTTTAATCATGTCTTCAGTTTTAGGCATGATGATTATGATAAGTTCTAATGATTTAATTGTATTTTATTTAGGTCTAGAAATACAAACTATAGCTCTTTATGTGCTTGCATCTTTTAATAGAGACAACTTGTTATCTACAGAATCTGGAATTAAATACTTTGTTTTAAGCGCACTTTCTTCGGGTTTATTACTATATGGGTGTTCACTTATTTATGGATTTTCCGGAACCACAAATTTTAATTTAATTGGAAATAGTAATATAATTGAAGCAAATTATGGAATAACATTTGGTATAGTATTTGTACTCGTAGGTCTTGCATTTAAAATTTCTGCAGTCCCGTTTCATATGTGGGCACCTGATGTTTACCAAGGTTCTCCCACATCAGTAACCTTGTTTTTTGCTATACTACCAAAAATAGCGGCACTGACTGTTTTTATAAGATTTTTATATATACCTTTTGCAAACATGATAGATCAATGGCAATTGATAATAATATTTTTATCTACTGCATCTATGATTTTTGGAGCTGTTGCTGCTATAGGGCAAAAAAATATAAAGAGATTAGCTGCTTACAGTTCGATCGGGCATATGGGCTACGCTTTAGCAGGTTTAGCCACTGGTACTATCCAAGGTATTCACAGTTCAATAATTTATATATCTATTTATGCAGTAATGAATATAGCATTATTTTCTTGCATACTAATGATAAGAAGAAATGAAACATATTACGAAAATATTGAAGATTTATCGGGTTTATCAAAAAACCATCCTATATTATCATTCGCATTATTAATAATTTTATTTTCACTAGCTGGCATTCCTCCACTTGCAGGTTTTTTTGCTAAATTTTATATTTTTATGTCTGTAATAGAAAAGTCCATGTATTTATTGGCGATAGTTGGGCTTTTATCAACAGTAATAGCTGCTTTTTATTATTTAAGAATAATAAAAATTATATATTTTGATCCGCAAAAAGAAAAATACGACACAAATCATCAAATTGGTTTAAAAATATCTTTATTTGTATCGACTATATTTATTTTACTATATTTTATTTTTCCAAGTGAACTTTCTAATATAGTTTCTAAAATAAATATAATTTAATGAAATTAAGTACATATTATTTAAAAACCACAACTAGTACTAATGATTTTGCTATAAAAAAAATTAGGCAAGGAAAAGATAGAGGAATTATCATCTCACAAACACAAAAAAAAGGTAGAGGAAGATATGGAAATAAGTGGGTTTCATTAAAAGGTAATCTATTTGTAAGTATTTTTTATAAAATTAACAAAAAACTGAATTTAAAAAAAATTACAAGACTTAATTGTATAAAAATAAGGAAAATACTATCTAAATTTGTAAATGTGAAAATTAAAATAAAACCACCCAATGATTTGCTTATAGATAAAAAAAAAATTTGTGGAATATTACAAGAAATAGTTAAATTTAAAGATAATACCTTTATAATTATTGGAATAGGTGTAAATATACAGCAAAGTCCAAATATAAAAAATTATCCAACAACACATTTGTCTGTTTATAATGATAAAATTACCAAAATGACAATTTTTAAAAAGATAAAAAAATGTTATGAGAATGAGCTTATATGTACTTAATTGGCGATATAGGAAATACTGAGACTAAAATCTTTTTAATAAACGAAAGATTAAAAGTTATAAATCATAAAACTATAAAAACTAGTTTAATTTCATTTAGTTATTTATACAAAAATTTAAATTTTTTAGAAAAATACAAAAAGAAAATAAAAACAATTTTATTTAGCAGTGTAGTACCAATAACATATAAAATTTTAAAAAAATTTATTAAAAAAAAAATTAAAAAAAAATGTCAAGAACTTAAACAAGTTAATTTAAAAAAATTTGTTAAAATAAAAGTTAATAAAAAACAGATAGGCTCGGACCGTTTGGCTAATGCTATTGGCTTAATTGACAATAGGTACAATTATATAATTTTAGATTTTGGTACTGCTACCACTTTTGATGTAATCATCAAAAATCAATATTTAGGAGGCATAATTTCACCAGGAGTAAATCTTTCATTAAGTACACTAGTTTCTAAGGCTTCTCTAATCAATCCTGTAACTTTGTCAAAAACTTCTAATGTTATAGGAAAAAATACTAAGAATGCTATAAGATCAGGTTTTTATTGGGGATACTTAGGTTTAATAAATAATATAATTGAAATAATAATAAAACAAACTAACAAAAAATATAAGATTGTACTTACAGGAGGATTATCCCATTTGTTTCATGATTCAATTAAAAGAAAAAATGAAATAAATAAAAATTTAACAATTAATGGAATATTAAAAGTTGCAAAGATATTAAAGTAAATGAATGAAGAATTATTGTTTTGCCCATTAGGCGGTTCTGGTGAGATAGGAATGAACATGAATTTATTTGCATATGGTAAACCAGGCAACCATAAATGGATAATTGTAGATATAGGGGTTACATTTGCAGATGACACCGTTCCAGGAGTTGATTTAATTTATCCAGATCCTGGTTTTATAATTGATAAAAAAGATGATTTACTAGGTATTATTCTTACCCACGCTCACGAAGACCATATAGGAGCTATTACATACATATGGCCTAAATTAAAATGTAAAATATTTGCTACACCTTTTACTGCTTTACTAATTTCAGAAAAATTTAAAGAAAAAAAAATAGATATTAAACCATATCTAAATATTGTTAAATTAAATGGTATTTTAGAACTTAATCCATTTAAAATCGAATTTATTACTCTTACTCATTCAATCTTAGAGCCAAATGGTTTAAAAATAGAGACTCCAGCTGGAAATATTTTACACACCGGAGATTGGAAATGTGATCCAGATCCTTTAATTGGAAAAACTATAGACTCAAAGAGATTAAAAGAAATAGGAAAAAGTGGAGTACTGGCAATGATATGTGATTCCACAAATGTATTTAGTATCGGAAGAGCAGGATCAGAAATGGATGTAAGAAAAAGTATTTTAAAAATAATGCAAAGTTTAAAAAAAAGAATTTTAGTAACCTCATTTGCTTCTAATGTAGCTAGAATGGAAACTATTTTTTATTGTGCAAAAAAGGTAGGTCGACAAATATCATTAGTTGGTAGATCAATGAACAGAATTTTTAAAGCTGCAAAAAAATGTGGATATTTACAAGATGTTATTGATCCAATTGACCCTAGAGACGCAAAAAAAATTTCGAGAGAAAAAATAATTTATTTATGTACAGGCAGTCAAGGTGAACCTATGGGAGCAATGACTAGAATTTCAAAACAATTACACCCTGATGTTTTTATTGAAAGAGGAGATGCTGTAGTATTTTCTTCAAAAATCATTCCCGGTAATGAAAAAAAATTATACAAACTTCATAATACGCTCGTAAAAGAAGAGATTGAAGTAATTTCAGAAGAAAATAACTTTGTCCATGTGTCTGGTCATCCTAATAGAGAAGACTTAAGAGACATGTATAATTGGATAAAACCTAATACAGTAATTCCTGTACATGGCGAGCATAGACATATGTCAGAACACATTAATTTCGCAAAAGAAATGCAAGTTCCAAATACAATAAAAGTAGAAAATGGAGATATTGTAAAATTATACCCATGTAAAATACCTGAGATTTTTGACAAAGCTCCTAGCGGCAAGCTTTTTCTTGATGGCCAAGTAAGCGTTGAAGAAGATGCTCAATCAATTAAAGAAAGAAGATCATTATCTGAAAATGGAATTTTAGAAGTGACTTTGATTGTTAACTCAAGTAGCAATTCTTACAAAAAACCTAGAATATCTTTTCGTGGATTACCAATTCATCAAATTGAGGATTTTATTATAGGTTTAGAAGAATATATAAATAAAACTACTAGAACATTTTCTTTAAATAACAAAAAACAAGAAACAAATATTATAGACTCACTTAAAATTGCTTGCAGAAAATATACTAAGGAAAAGACTGGAAAAAAACCTTTAACCAATATAAATCTTATTAGAATCTAACAAAAATGTATTTTTCTAAATCATTTATACCAATAGTTAAAAACGATCCTACTGAAGCAAAAATTAAATCACATAAACTCATGCTTAGGGTAGGTATGATTAAGCAATCTTCGGCAGGTATATATTCGTGGCTGCCCTTAGGATTCAAAGTAATGAAAAAAATAGAACAAATTGTAAGAGAAGAGCAAGATAAAGTAGGTGTACAGGAAATTTTGATGCCAACCATTCAATCAAGTGAAATATGGAAAGAAAGTGGAAGATATGAAGATTATGGTGAAGAGATGCTTAGGATTAAGGATAGGCAACAAAGAGAAATGTTGTATGGACCGACCAACGAAGAATTAATTACAGATATTTTTAGAAACAGCATTAAATCCTATAAATCTTTACCACAGCTTCTTTATCATATTCAGTGGAAATTTAGAGATGAATTAAGACCAAGATTTGGAATTATGAGATGCAGAGAATTTTATATGAAGGATGCTTACTCATTTGATATTAATGATAATGAAGCTTTATTTTCTTACAATAAATTTTTCCTTTCTTATTTAAGAACTTTTAAAAGGATGGATCTTTCAGCGATTCCAATGGCCGCAGATACAGGCCCAATTGGCGGCAACTTATCCCACGAGTTCGTAATTTTAGCAGATACTGGTGAAAGCAAAATATATACAGACAAAAGAATTTTTGATGTTAGTAGTGACGATACAATTTTAGAGAAAAATTCATTAAATAATTTAAGAAAAAAATTTGAAGAATTTTACGCGGTGACAGATGAAAAATTTAATCAAAAAGAATTTGATAAAAACGTGCCTCAAGAATTTAGACTTAAAACTAAAGGTATAGAAGTAGGCCATATATTTTATTTCGGGGACAAATATTCCAAACCAATGAATGCTTCAATTGATTATCAGGGAAAAAAAGAATTTGTTAAAATGGGCTCTTATGGTGTTGGTGTTTCAAGACTTGTTGGTGCCATAATTGAAGCAAAATACGATGATAAAAAAGGAATTATGAAATGGCCCTTATCTGTCTCTCCTTATGAATGTGCAATTATTCCTATGATAAACAAAAATGATAATTTAAATATAAATAAGGCTAATAATATTTTTAAATTTATGAAAGAAAAAAATATTGATTCAATTATTGATGATACAGAAGAAAACTTATCAACAAAAATAAAAAATTTTAACCTTATCGGTATTCCTTATCAAATTATAATAGGTAATAAAACAGAAGGTGATTTGTATGAATTTAACGAAATTGGCGGTGAATCCAAAAAATTAAATATTGAAAAAATTGTAGAAATTATAAACAATCAAAAAAAATAAATTGATATCCCAATTAGAAAAAGAAGTTGCTTTAAGGTATTTAAAAACTAGAAAAAAAGAAGGTTTTTTAAATATAATCTCTATTTTTTCATTTATAGGTATAAGCCTAGGAGTAGCTGTTTTAATTATTGTTATGTCTGTAATGAACGGATTTAGAACAGAATTGGTTGAAAAAATAGTCGGCTTCAATCCTCACGTCGTAGTGCAACCTTATGAAACCTCTTTAGATAAAACAAAATTTAGAAATGAAGAATTAAAAAGAATTTCAAATAAAATTATCTTAAGCAATAATAGTGAAGCAATAGTTATAAACAAAGACTATACTAAGGGAGTTTTGCTTAGAGGATATTCAAAAAAAAGTTTTGCTAAACTTGATATTGTTAAAAATGATAAATTTATTGGAAATAAAGATATAAATACAAAACACATATCAATAGGTAAAGAGCTTAGTTTAAATTTAGATCTAAAAATTGGAGAAAAAATTCTTATTATGTCGCCCGCTGGTATTAAAACTATACTAGGAAATTTACCAAAACAAGAATCTTTTATAATTGACTCAATATTTGATAGTGGACTCGCTGATTATGATCAAAATGTTGCTTTTATAAATATTTTGGATTTAGAAAATCTTTTTGATTTAGATAGTAGTAGTAGATTTTTAGAAATTTATTTAAAAAATCCACAAACTATAGATAGTTCAAAAAAAGTAATTGAAAAAATTTTTGCAAGTGAGCTTATTTACACATGGGCAGATATGAATAGTTCGTTATTTTCTGCATTAAAAGTTGAAAGAAATGTTATGTTTATAATTTTATC
>CEUZ01283441.1_pt1 | contig 12262 bp, 10 predicted proteins | sample 361511 | NCBI WGS metagenome assembly CEUZ01 (sample SAMEA2622822, study PRJEB7988) | marine metagenome | biome: marine biome (ENVO:00000447); feature: surface water layer (ENVO:00002042); material: "saline water (ENVO:00002010), including plankton (ENVO:xxxxxxxx)" | depth 5 m
ATTATTTGGACATTAAATACGTTAAAAGAAAAAGGGCATCCTTTTTTTAAATTTTATTATGGCAGTGTTAAAGAAGCTAAAAAAATTAGCGAAAATGAAGTCAAATTTATATTCCAAGGAGAAACCAATCTAGAGCTTCCTTTAATTATCGGTCAAATGAAAATATTATCAAAAAATTATTGGGAAAATAAATTTGAGAATGTTTTATTAGAAAGTCCTATTGGATCAGGTCCTTACCGCGTTAAAAGTTTTAAAGCAGGAAGAACAATTGAATTTGAAAGGGTCGATAATTACTGGGCAAAAGATTTACCAGTTAACAAAGGAAAATTTAATTTTAATAAACTAATAATAGAATATTTTCGTGATGCAACTGTTGCTCTAGAAGCTTTTAAAAGCGGAGATTATGACTTTAGGCAGGAAAACCAAGCTAAAAGATGGGCTAATGCTTATAATTTTAGTGCAATTGAAAATGGGGATGTAAAAAAAAAATCAGTAAAACATGAAATTCCAACTGGTATGCAGGGATTCTTTATAAACACAAGAAAAGAGGTTTTTAAAGATAGAATTGTAAGAAAAGCTCTTAATTTTGCTTTTGACTTTGAGTGGACAAATAAAATTCTTTTCTTTGATCAATACAAAAGAACGAATAGTTTCTTTTCTAATTCTGATTTAGCATCAAAAAGTTTGCCAACAAAAAAAGAACTGGAATTGTTAAATGCTTTTAAAAATAAATTACCCAATGAAATATTTAATAATGAATATTTAAATCCAGTAAATGATGGTTCAGGAAATGTTAGAAAAAATTTAAGAATTGCTGATGAATTACTTTATGAAGCTGGTTGGATTGTTAAAAATGGCAAAAGAATAAACAAAGAAACTGGCGTTCCTTTAAAATTCACCATACTTCTAGTGAGTCCTGAGTTTGAAAGAATAGCACTTCCATATGCTAGAAATTTAAAAAAAATTGGAATTGAAGCTAAAGTAAGAACAGTAGACAGCGCACAATATGAAAGAAGATTAGAAAATTTTTCTTTTGATATGACAGTTGTAAGTTTGGGTCAAAGTTTAAGTCCTGGAAATGAGCAAAGGGATTTTTGGCATTCAAATTCGGCAAAAATAAACGGTAGCAGAAATTATGCAGGTGTCTCAAATTTAACTGTAGATTTTTTAATAGAAAAAATAATTGCAGCGAAAGATAGGGAAAGTTTAAAAAATGCCACAAAAGCTTTAGATCGAGTACTTTTAAATGAATATTACGTTATCCCGCATTGGCATATTCAAAATTTTAGAATTTCATATTGGGACAAATTTGGAAAACCAAAAATAAACCCAAAATATGATTTGGGATTGGATACTTGGTGGTACGATATAAATAAGGCTAAATTATTAAAAACTGTAATTAATTAATATAAATACTTAAATATGTTGTCTTATATTATAAGAAGGCTTTTACTAATTATTCCAACATTGCTTGGAATTTTGCTTATAAACTTTATTATCGTACAAGCTGCTCCGGGCGGGCCCGTTGAACAAATGATTTCTCAAATTAAAGGACACAATATTGATTCTACATCAAGAATAGCTGGAACTGATAAAGGAGATGTTGCTTCACAAAATACTAATATTCAAACAAGTCAATCGGCTGATGCGGCAAGTAAATATAGAGGATCACAAGGTTTGGACCCTGAGTTTATTGCTGAATTAGAAAAATATTATGGTTTTGATAAACCTGCACATGAACGTTTTTTTATAATGTTAAAAAATTATTTGAAATTCGATTTTGGTGAAAGTTATTTTAAAGGACAAAAAGTTATTGATTTAATAATCGATAAAATGCCAGTTAGTATATCTCTGGGGTTATGGACTACTTTAATAGTTTATTTAATTTCTATTCCTTTAGGTATTAAAAAAGCATTAAGAGATGGTTCAAAATTTGATATATGGACTAGTACTGTAATAATAGTTGGTTATGCTATACCTTCATTCCTATTTGCGATAGCTCTAGTTGTTTTTTTAGCAGGCGGTAGTTTTTTAGATATTTTTCCATTAAGGGGATTAGTCTCAAATAATTGGGATAACTTAAATTTTTTTGAGAAAATTTTAGATTATTTATGGCACATAACACTTCCTGTTTTAAGTTTAGTAATTGCTGGTTTTGCAACATTGACAATGCTAACCAAAAATTCGTTTATGGACGAGATTAATAAATTATATGTTACAACTGCTAAAGCAAAAGGTTTGTCTGAAAAAAAAGTTTTATATTTACATGTTTTTAGAAATGCAATGCTTATCGTAATAGCAGGCTTTCCAGCCGCTTTTATAAGCATACTATTTACTGGAAGTTTATTAATAGAAGTTATATTTTCGCTTGATGGGCTTGGATTATTAGGTTACGAAAGTGTTTTAAATAGAGATTACCCAGTGGTTTTCGGAACACTTTATATTTTTACCTTTTTTGGTTTAATCTTACATCTTATTACAGATCTTACATATGTTTTGATTGATCCAAGAATTGATTTTGAAACGAGGGATACATAAAAATGTTAGGTTTTAATATATCAGAATTAAATTATAGAAGACTTCAAAACTTTAAAGCAAATAAAAGAGGATATAGATCTTTTAAAATTTTTTTATTTTTATTTTTTTTTACTCTTTTTGCAGAATTTATATCGAATGATAAGCCTCTATTAGTAAAATATGATAATACGTTTTACTTACCAATTTTTAAAAATTATACAGAAAAAACTTTTGATGGTGATTTTGAAACTTACGCTGATTACAAAGATCCTTATATAAAAAAGAAAATTGAAGATAAAGGCTGGATGATATGGCCTTTAATACCATATTCCCATGATACTATAAATTATTTAATTCCGACTCCTGCTCCATCGCCACCTGATAAAGAAAATTTACTTGGTACAGATGATCAAGGCAGAGACGTATTGGCACGTTTAATTTACGGTTTTAGAATTAGTGTTTTGTTTGGTTTATCGCTAACAATTTTTAGCTCTATAATCGGCATTACTGCAGGTGCAGTCCAAGGATTCTTTGGAGGCATAGTAGATTTATTTTTTCAAAGAATAATAGAAATTTGGAGTGGCTTACCTGTCTTATATATATTAATAATTTTAGCAAGTATTGTAGAACCGAATATTTTTTGGTTGTTAGGTATAATGTTATTATTTTCTTGGATGTCATTAGTTGGAGTTGTTCGAGCTGAATTTTTAAGAACTCGTAATTTTGAGTACGTCCATGCTGCTCGAGCATTAGGGGTAAATAATTTAACAATTATGCAAAGGCATATACTCCCTAACGCAATGGTGGCAACCTTAACCTTTTTGCCTTTCATTTTGAATGGATCAATTACAACACTTACAAGTCTAGATTTTTTAGGATTTGGTCTACCTCCTGGATCCCCTAGTCTTGGAGAGTTATTAGCACAAGGAAAAGCAAATCTGAATGCTCCATGGTTAGGTATTACGGTATTTTTAACTTTAGGGGTTATGCTTAGTTTGTTAATTTTTGTTGGAGAAGCTGTTAGAGATGCTTTTGATCCAAAAAAATATTTAAAATAATATAAAAATGAATAATCTTCTAAGAATTAAAAATCTTTCTGTTTCTTTTAATATTGATAATAAAATATCTTCAGCGGTAAAAAATATTTCTTTAGATGTAGCAAGAGGGGAAGCTTTAGGGATTGTTGGTGAATCAGGTAGTGGAAAATCAGTTACCGCTCTTTCTGTTTTAAAATTATTACCTTATCCAACAGCATTCCATCCATCAGGTGAAATATATTACAACAACAAAAATATTTTAAATTCTACTGAAGAAGAACTACAAAAAATTAGAGGAAATAACATATCTATGATCTTTCAAGAACCTATGACTTCTCTAAATCCTTTGCATAATATTAGAAAGCAAGTTACTGAAGTTCTTTTTTTACATAAAAATTTATCAGATAAAGAAGCAGAAAACAGAGCTATAGAACTTTTAGATTTAGTTGGATTCCCAGATGGAAAAAATAGACTAAATGATTATCCGCATCAATTATCAGGTGGGCAAAAGCAAAGGGTTATGATAGCAATGGCACTTGCAAATGATCCTGATTTATTAATTGCAGATGAACCTACAACAGCACTTGATGTAACTATCCAGGCACAAATTTTAAATTTACTTAAAAAACTTCAAAGCAAATTAAAAATGAGTTTAATAATAATTACTCATGATTTAACAATAGTTAAAAATATAACAGATAAAGTGATTGTTATGACAAATGGGAAAATTGTTGAATCAGGAAAAACAAATTTAATCTTTTCAAAACCTAAACATCCCTACACAAAGAAACTTTTATCATCTGAACCTAAAGGAAAACCAATAAAAATAAGAAATAAAAAATCTTTATTATCTACAAAAGACTTAAAAGTATATTATCCAATAAAAAAAGGTTTTTTAAAAAAGACAAGCGGCTTTATTAAAGCAGTAGATAAAGTAAATATTAATGTATTTACAGGTCAAACATTAGGAATTGTTGGTGAATCTGGTTCGGGTAAAACAACTTTGGGAATGGCTGTACTAAGATTAATAAAAAGTAGCGGAGAAATTAATTTTTTTAAAAAAAATGAAAAATTATCTATAAATAATTTCGATTTTAAAAAAATGAGACCACTAAGAAATGATTTACAAGTTGTTTTTCAAGATCCTTTTGGATCTCTTTCACCAAGGTTAAGTATAAAAGAAATAATAGGAGAAGGATTAGAAATTCATAAACAAAATCTTAAAAAGAAAGATAGAGAAAAATTAATTATAGATACTTTAAAAAAAGTTGAGCTTGATACAAATATTTTAAATAGATATCCTCACGAATTTAGTGGTGGACAAAGACAGCGTATAGCAATTGCAAGAGCTATTGTTTTAAAACCTCGCTTTTTAATATTGGATGAACCAACAAGCGCCTTAGATTTATCAGTACAATCGCAAATAATTAATCTTCTAAAAAAATTACAAAAAGAAAATAATTTAGGATATATTTTTATTTCTCACGATCTTAGAGTAGTTAAATCTCTTGCTCATCAACTTATCGTGCTAAAAGATGGAAAAATTATTGAAAGTGGTAAAGCTGATCGTATATTTAAATCGCCTAAACAACTGTATACAAAGAAATTAATTTCTGCTGCTTTTAATATTAAGTAATAAATACCCAAAGATTGCTGAAAGCAATGATGCAATTAAAATTCCTATCTTGGCTTGACTTATATAAATTTCTGAATCAAAAGCTAAAAAATTTATAAACATTGCCATAGTAAATCCTATTCCTGTTAGTGTTGCCACACCATACATTTGAGTCCAATTAGATTCAGAAGGTAATCTCGCATAGCCCAATTTTATCAATAAGAAAGTCGTAAAAAAAACTCCTATTTGTTTTCCAAAAAAAAGTCCAGTCATAATTCCAAGAGGAATTGGTTCGGTAAGTGATTTTAAAGATATATCTCCCAAATATACACCTGCATTTGCTAAGGCAAACATAGGCATAATAAAATATGCGACCCAAGGATGAAGTTTGTGTTCAGTAAATGTAAGTAAAGATTCTTTTTTAGTTTTTATTCTTTTGTGAGGAATAAATATTGATAATAAAACTCCTGCTATTGTTGCATGAATGCCTCCATTTTGAATAAAAATCCAAAGTAATAGTCCTAAAAAAACATATATCCAGATATTTTGAATATTTTTTTTATTGCACAAATATAGAAGGATCAAAGTAAGAAATACGTAAAATAAAGAAAGTAATTCTAAATTAGAACTATAGAATAATGCAATAATTATTATTGCCCCTAAATCATCAATAATTGCAAGAGCCATCAAAAATATTTTTAAACTAAATGGAACTCTTCTACCAAGTAAACTTAGCACACCTAAAGAAAACGCTATATCTGTTGCAGACGGTATAGCCCATCCTTTAATTGTATTAGGATCATTGATATTAAAAAATAAATAAAATATTGCTGGAACAGCCATACCTCCAACTGCAGCAATAACTGGCAATATTGCTTGTGAAGGCATAGATAATTCTCCTTCTAAGAATTCTCTTTTAATTTCCAAACCTATTGTGAAAAAAAATATCACCATTAATCCATCATTTATCCAATGTTGAATTGATTTATAAAATAATGGGGAGTCTGTTCCCAATAATACTTTTATATGAAGGATGTGATCAAAATCCTCAGCAAAGCTTGAATTACTTAATATTAGAGCTATTGAACCAGCAATAAAAAGTAATATTCCACTTGAAGATTCTAATTTGAGAAAATTTCTAATAACACTTCTTAGAACCATTAAAACATATTACAAATTATTTTTTAAATGACAAAATTTTACGAAAAAATAAAGTATTGCATTAAATAAAATTGTTGTTTAAATGGTTAGATATTAATTTATTAACTTTTTTTACTATAGAGAATAAGACAATATGAGTTCAAAAACCGGTACTGTGAAATGGTTTAATCCAAAAAAAGGATACGGTTTTATTTCACAAGACGATGCTCCGGACAAAGATATGTTTCTTCATATTACAGCTCTACAAAAGGCTAATATTTCTGTTCTTAACGAAGGTGATAAAATATCATACGACGTTGAGGAAGAAAATGGTCGACAAAGTGCTGTAAATATAAAACAGATCTAAATCCATAAATAATTTTTTTTTACTATTCATGTTTTTTTTGAATGTAGCACACATGCGCCTATAAATATAACTAATGGTTAAAAAAAAGAAGATAGCAGTCATTGGGTCCGGTATATCTGGGTTATATTTAGCTTGGAAAATTTCAAAAAAATTTAACGTTACAGTTTATGAAAAGAATAACTATTTTGGAGGTCATAGTAATACTGTTGAAGTAAATTTAAAAAAAAAAAAAATATCTGTAGATACTGGTTTTATTGTTTTTAATAAAAAAAATTATCCTAATCTTACAGATTTTTTTAAATTTTATAATATATCAATTGAAAAAAGTAATATGTCTTTCTCGGTTGATTTTCAAAAAGAAAATTTTTACTACTCTGGTACTTTAACAGGAATATTTTCGCAAAAAAAAAATATATTAAAAAAAAAATTTTGGATAATGTTGTATGAAATAATAAAATTTTATAAAAGCGCACATTTAGAAAAAAAAAAATATAAGAATTTAACATTAGAAGATTATCTAAATAAAAAAAAATATTCTGAATATTTCAAAAATAAACACATATATCCAATGGCATCTGCAATATGGTCAACGAAAAAAAAGGATATAAATAAAATGCCGTTTCAAGCTTTTATTAATTTTTTTGAAAATCATGGCTTACTAAATTTATTTAATAGACCTACATGGTATACAGTTAAAGGTGGAAGTAAAAACTATGTAAAGAAAATATTAGAAAATCCATTAATAAAAGTAAAAAAAAATACAAAAGTTATAAAATTAAAAAAAATTAAAAATAAAATGTTGGTTTTTACTAATAAAAATTATGAAGTTTATGATCATGTTGTCTGCGCATGTCATGCAAATGAAACAGGTGACTTGCTAAGTAAATTGGATATAAAAATTTCAAAATTATTAAAAAAATTTCGATATAGTTCTAATAAAGTTTTTTTACACTCTGACAAAAGACTTATGCCTTTAAAAAAAAGCATTTGGGCAAGCTGGAATTATTTATCTATAAAAAGAAGAGAGAAAAACATTCAATGTTTTTCATATTGGATGAATAAGTTGCAAAATATTGATAAAAAATATTTGCTATTTTTAACACTTAATCCGCCATTCACTCCAAGAAATATTTTTTATAAAACCACATACACGCATCCAATATTTACAAATAAAACTATGGAAATCCCAAAAGAATTAAATAAGATTCAAGGGAAAAATAAAATTTGGTTTTGTGGAAGTTATTTTGGTTATGGATTTCATGAAGATGGGATTAATTCATCAATAAAAGTTGCAAAATTATTAAATAATGAAAATACCTAAAAATTGTTTATATCAAGGAACTTTAATGCACAGTCGATTAGTTCCAAAGAATCATAGTTTTAAATATAATATTTTTTATACTTTTATTGATATTGATAAACTTGACGAACTAAAAAAAAAATATACTTTTTTTTCTTATAACAACTTTAATATTTTTAGTATTAACGATAAAGATCATGGTTATAGAGATAAAAGAAAAATAGATGAATGGGTTAATGATATTTTAAAAAAAATTGGAATTAAAAGAATGAACACAAAAATTTTTTTATTAAGTATGCCAAGAATATTAGGATATGTATTTAATCCTTTAAGCATTTTTTTTTGTTACGATCTTAATGGAAATATAAAAGCACTTATTTACGAAGTAAAAAATACTTTTAATGAACAACATGCTTATGTTTTTAAAGTAAATGATAATTCATTAAAAAAAAAATATTTTAAACATTCTTGTAAAAAAAGTTTTCATGTATCACCCTTCTGGGATTTAAATGCAAATTATAACTTTACTATAAATAGACCATACGATAAATTCTATTCATCAATAGTGATGAAAAAAAAGGAAAAGAAAATATTCCAAGCAGTTTTAAACTGTCATTATAAAGAATTAAGTATTAAAAATTTATTATTTTTTTTAATTAAGTATCCATTCTTAACAGTAAAAGTTGTTTTAGTCATTTATTTTGAAGCATTAAAAATTTTTCTTTTTAAAAAAGGTAAATATTTTAAAAAACCAGTACTAAAAAGTAATTTTACATTTATAAAAAAATGAAAAAAATTCTGAATCAGATCTCAAAAATAAAATACGGGCAAATAGAAATTATTACGCCTGAAAATAAAAAATATAAATTTTCTGGTATAACTAAAAAGCCAAAAGCTATACTTAAAATTAATTCATACGAATCTATAAACAAAATTATAAATAATGGATCTCTAGGGTTTGCTGAATCATATTTAGAAGGTCATATTAAAACTAAGAATTTAAGTTCATTGCTTACTTTTTTTATAAAGAATGAGAATTATATAAATTTTTTTTATAAAAAAAGTTTTTTAGAAAAAATAATGGGTTTTTTCAGAAAAAAATTAACAGAAAACACATTAAAACAAAATAAAAGAAATATTTCTTATCATTATGACTTAGGAAATGATTTTTTCAAAAAATGGTTAGATAAAGATTTAACGTATTCATCTGCTATATATGGAAATGGAAAAAAAAATTTGGAAAATGCTCAAATTAATAAACATGAGAAAATTTGTAAATTATTAAAATTAAAACCAAAACATCATTTATTAGAAATTGGTTGTGGCTGGGGAAGTTTTGCTATTTATGCGGCAAAAAAATACAAATGTAAAATAACATGTATAACTTTAAGCAAAAAACAATTTTTATATGTAAAAAAAAGAGTAAGTGAATTAAAACTAAATAATAAAATTAAGATTAAATTAATTGATTACAGAAGTTTAAATGGCAAATTTGATAGAATAGCATCAATAGAGATGTTTGAAGCGGTAGGAGAAAAGTACTGGGACACATATTTTAAAAAAGTTAAAGAATTATTAAAACCAAATGGATTAGCTGCATTACAAATTATAACTATTAATAATAAAAGATTCTTAAAATACAAAGAAAATAATATTGATTTCATACAAAGATATATCTTTCCAGGAGGAATGCTTCCGTCAAAAGAAATACTTCAAAAAATAATACTAAAAAATGGTTTTTTACAAACATCTATAAATGATTTTGGAAAAGATTATTCAAGAACTCTTAAGGAATGGTTTATCAGATTTAGAAACTCATGGAAATCTATTAAATCTCTTGGGTTTGATGAAAAGTTTAAAAGAATGTGGGAATATTATCTAAATTATTGCCAGACAGGTTTTGAACAGGGTACTCTAAATGTTGTTCAAATAGGAATTCAAAATAAAAAATAAATTATTTTTTTACTTTATGTTTTCTGTATTTTTTTAACATAGACTTTAAAACAGGTAGTGATAAATAATACGGAAGGAATCTTAATATTTTAATTATATAGGCAAACATTCTTGGATAAAAAATCTCAAAACGATCACTTTTTAATCCTTTAAAAATATATTCAGCTGATTTCTTACTAGAAATTAAAAAAGGCATATAAAAATCATTCTTATCAGTCATTGGTGTTTTAACAAAACCTGGATTTATGACTTGGAGAATAACATTATATTGCTGTAAGTCTGATCTTAACGACTCACATAAACTAATTAGAGCAGCTTTTGTAGGACAGTATGCAGATGAATATGGAAATCCCAAATAACCAGCTAAGGAGGCAACAACAGCTATTTTTCCATAATTTCTTTTTGTAAATTTTTTTATTACTGGCTCTAATGTATTTACTGTGCCAACATAATTTACATCTATAATTTCTTTAATTTTTTTAGATGAAAAGTTTTGACTATGCATTGGCTCATTAATTGCAGCATTAAGAATTACGGTTCCTATATTTCCTAATTCTTTCTCTATTTTGTTAAAAACTAAAATACATTTATTTCTTAAACTAATATCTAAAGGATAAATACTAATAGATCCTTTTAAATTTTTAGATTCTTCTCTTAATTTTAATAAATTTTTAGTTGATCTTGAACTAGCAGCAACAATGTATCCTTCTTCTGCTAACTTTAAAGCTAGTGTTTTGCCTATTCCGGTACTCGCGCCAGTAATCCAAATACATTTTTTTGAATCTAACATATATACATTATATATGATTAATTTTACTCATAATCCAAATAGTTAGAGCTGATACTGTTCCGGTTAATATACCACCCCAAAGTAAATCAATAATTGTAACTTTAAGTGACCAACCCTTTATTGTTGCAAGGTTTGTCAAATCATAAGTTCCATAAGCAACTAAACCAAATAAAGCTCCCATCCATAATGACTCAAAAACTTGAAAATTATCGATATTAGGTCTCAAAACGAGAAATGTTAAACCTACTATATACAAAATATAAAAAACAAATGCAGCAGATAAAATTGGTTTATCTAAAAGCAAAGGTCCTAACGATGGTTTATAAATATGTTTAACTGCAATTGAAAGCCAAAAAAAATCAATTATTAGAAAAAGTACAAATGCTATGCCTGATGATAATAATAATGCTTTACTCATAGAAAATAAGACTAATATTTTTTAGTATAATTTCTAGTAAAAAAGAGTTTCGATATTTTAAATTTTTAATCAATTATAATTAAAGCAAGAAGACAAATGTGCGTAAACTTTTTTTGCAACTATTTCATTTCCTTTTCCTAATAAATGTCCGCTATCTTCATAAACTCTAGAAGTAATATTTTTAAATATATTCTGACTTATATCTTTAATACAAATATTTTCATTGTTCTTGTACTTATCATTTAAATTATTTAAAGTAATTCTTACTTTATTATAGAAATCTTCTCTGTAGGAAATAACTTTAGAATCTAATTCCAAATGGCCATATTGGTTTTCTAATTCATCACTGACTCCTAATATTGGTTGAAGTAATATCGCTATCTTAAAATTATTTGAATTTGATAATTGAATCATTGTTTCAATATTTTTTTTATAATATTTAGATATATAAGAATCAAAATCAATAACATCATTTGGTAGAAAATTTTCCTTTGTTTCTTTTTTTCCAAAAAAAGTATAAAATTTTTTAAAAAGATAAAAAGTACTAGAGCCCTCAAAAAACCTTCTTAAAGATACAATAGAACTATTTAAAAAAATTTTTGTTGAACCAAAAAAGGTAAATGATTGGTTTGAAATTTTTTTTATATTTAAATGTGAAGGTTTATAATAATAATCAATCCAATCCTGATTATTATAAACTTCGCTGCCAAGTTTAGAAATTTTTTGCACAGCATTTAGTTGATCATTCCATCCATTATAAACTAAGACTAAGTCTGGTTTAAAAGATAAGAGTTCAGTATATAAATACATAAATTCTTGACCTGAATCATACCCGCCTACACCTGCATTTATTATTTCAATTTTTTGTTTTATATCTTGATTTTCTATAAACTCATTCTTTAACTTTGATGGTAAATTATCCTTAATACTCTCTGCTCCATCTCCGAATACTGTTGATCCTCCTAAAATTACAACTCTATAAATATCATCTGGTTTTTTTTTCTTATAAAAATATTGAAATTCTCCTGATGAACCAAAACCTTGTGAATTTGTTATTCTTAAAGCAGGTTTATTATATGAAAAAGGAGTTTTTAAATCAGCACGGTTTTTACCCAATCTCCATCC
>CEUZ01279340.1_pt1 | contig 12257 bp, 11 predicted proteins | sample 361511 | NCBI WGS metagenome assembly CEUZ01 (sample SAMEA2622822, study PRJEB7988) | marine metagenome | biome: marine biome (ENVO:00000447); feature: surface water layer (ENVO:00002042); material: "saline water (ENVO:00002010), including plankton (ENVO:xxxxxxxx)" | depth 5 m
CGCCAGTCTGTGGGTATTTTCAAACAGAGGGTTGATTCAAGGTTCAGTCATAACCATATTGTCTCACATTCCGAATTGAGAATGGCTTCTGAAATTGTAGAATCGGCGGATGAGATACTGGAAAGTTCAAAAGATCATGATGTAGTGGGGATTGATGAAGCACAGTTCTTTGACGACTCACTTCTTGAAACGTGCGGTAAACTGGCGGCACAAAACAAGCGTGTTATTGTTGCCGGACTCGATAAAGATTTCCGGGGAATACCATTCGGCCCTATGCCTAAACTCCTCGCCGAAGCCGAATATATCACCAAGACACTGGCCATCTGTGTGATCTGCGGGAATCCCGCAAACTACTCACAGCGGTTGAGTCACGAAAAAGATCAGGTTGTTATCGGAGAGACGGACAAATATGAGGCGAGGTGTAGAAAGTGTTATGAATCGCCGAAGGAATGATGGATAGATTTGTCGGATTGATTGGAATCGTGGCTTTGCTGGGGATAGCCTACGCCATGTCCAACAACCGTTCTTCAATCTCGAAAAGAATTGTTTTGTGGGGACTGGGACTCCAACTACTTTTTGCGATGTTCATTCTCAAAACGCCCGTAGGACAACCATTTTTTGCCGCTATCGATGGCGTTATAGAACAACTTCTGGGCTTCGCCGATGCCGGGAGTGATTTTCTTTTCAAATCGTTCGGTAATGGAATCGTCGAAGCGCCGCTGTTGAATTTTGCTTTTCGAATTCTTCCCACAATTATTTTTTTCTCCTCGCTCATGGCTCTGATGTACTATCTGGGGATTATGCAGAAACTGATTAGTTGGATGGCTGCGGGAATGCAAAAAACGATGGGAACAAGTGGGTCAGAGACACTCAGTGTGGCGGCTAACATATTCGTTGGACAGACAGAGTCACCTCTTATGGTTAGGCCTTTCATTAGCAAAATGACCAAGTCGGAATTGATGGCAGTCATGACAGGAGGATTCGCCACGGTGGCCGGTGGCGTCATGGCCATATATGTCGCCATGCTCAGCGACATACCGGGAATTGCGGGGCACCTTATGGCTGCATCTATCATGAGTGCTCCGGCCGCCCTTGTTATGGCAAAGATCATATTTCCCGAAATGGAACAGTCGAAGACGCTGGGCAATCATAAGATTAATGTCGAAACGCCGGACGACAATGCCATGGAAGCCCTTTCCCGAGGCGCCACTGACGGAATGAAACTGGCCGCAAATGTAGGGGCTATGCTCGTCGCTTTTGTCGCCTTTATCGCTTTGGTGAACGGCATCCTTGGACTGTTTGGGTTGACAGTTGAAGAAATGCTTAGCTGGCTCTTCCGACCGTTAGCGTGGGCCATGGGCGCCCCTTGGTCCGAGGCAGCTATACTCGGTCAACTGATGGGAGAAAAACTGGTATTGACTGAGTTGATCGCGTTCACTGATCTGATGGAAATACGGGCCCAGAATGCCGTTTCGGACAGAACAGCCATAATCGCCAGTTATGCACTTTGCGGATTCGCCAATTTCGCATCTATTGGGATTCAACTCGGCGGGATAGGAGGCATCGCGCCGGAACGACGAAAAGATCTGGCCAAGATTGCTCTCAAGGCAATGATCGCCGGGGCGTTGGCGTCATGGCTTACCGCCACGATTGCAGGAATAATTATCTAGGAAAGGACTTCAAGCAATATGCGGTTGATCTTTCTCGGCCCTCCCGGTATTGGTAAAGGGACACAGGCGAAACTAATATCAAAAAAAAATTCGCTGGCACACCTCTCTACCGGAGATATGTTGCGATCCCATATCAAACAGGAAACTGAAGTCGGACTTCTGGCAAAGTCATACATGGATAAGGGAAAACTCGTTCCCGACAGCGTGGTTCTCGAGATGGTAAGGAATCGGCTCGGAGCACCCGACACCAGCAGCGGATTTATCTTCGACGGCTTTCCCAGAACCAAAGCCCAGGCACGAGGATTCGAGGAGCTTCTGCAATCTCTCGACTTATTCATCGACCAAGTGATTTACTTAATAGGAGACGATGCAATCCTGTTGGAACGACTGTCCGGCCGACGAACCTGTTCAAAATGTGGAAAAATTACAAACTTGATTTTCTCTCCACCAAAAGTTGAAAAGCGTTGCGATCAGTGTGGAGGTGAACTTTTCCAGCGGGATGATGATAAGGAAGAAGTAATCCTGAAACGACTCGATGTCTACCGAGATCAGACTAAACCGCTGGTGGAATACTATGACAAGAAAGGGTTATTGGTATGGATCAGCGGGATCGAGACTGTCAAAGAAGTAGCAGGGAAAATCGAAGAGCATTTTAACGATAAACCCACGAAGGAATCATGCTGAAGGTTGGAATTACTGGTGGTATTGGTTCTGGAAAGAGTGCCGCCAGCGAGAGGATAAAAGAACTGGGCGCCTACGTTTTTGATGCTGATAAGGAGGCAAAACAGATTCTGGCTAAAGACAAAAAGATACAGGAGGATCTCAGGAACGAATTTGGAACCGATGTGATGGACGCGGACAATTCCATCAACCCGAAAAAGTTAGCCAAGATTGCCTTCTCCAATGAAGAGAATCAGTCGATCCTCAACGCCATTGTCCACCCGTATGTTTTCGATACCATCGATGAACGTTACTATCAAGTTAATGAGCGAGATGATATTCCTCTCTTTGTTGTCGATGCAGCCCTAGTGTATGAATCGGGACTTTATCTGCACCTCGATTATGTAGTCGTAGTTTCAGCACAATACGGCACGCGAATTAACCGATCCCTTAACAGGGGCACGCTGACAAGGGAAGATATCCAGAAGCGGATGGATTTGCAGTTGCCAGAAGAATCGAAAGTGCAGATGGCCGATTTTGTGATCGACAATAACGGCGACAGTGATCACCTTTTCCGTCAGGTGGATGAAATCTATCAGGAGATAATCTGACCATCTCCGCCGTCAGCAGCCCTTCCTGATGGCTTCCTCAAGAAGATTCGGCACCTTCGAAGGTGTTTTCACACCAACAATCCTTACGATTCTTGGTGCTATTATGTACCTCCGCCTCGGATGGGTAGTGGGAAATGCCGGCTTTGGCGGTGCACTTGTCATCATTCTTCTGGCAAAGCTTGTTACTGTCACTACAGGACTGGCTATTGCGTCCATGGCGTCCAATGTCAAGATTGGCGCCGGTGGTTCCTACGCCATCATTTCGCGATCCCTGGGTCTGGAAATCGGCGGCGCTGTGGGAATTCCCCTCTATCTATCTCAGGCACTTGGCGGCTCCATGTATATCATTGGCTTTACCGAGGCGTGGATGGCGCTTTTCCCTCATCACCCACCGCTGCAGATTGCTGGAGGTGTACTCCTGTTCCTCCTTCCAATCGCTCTCATTAGCGCCAAAGTGGCAATGAAATTCCAGTTCATTATTATGGCCCTGATTTCCGCCTCGCTCGTGTCATTTTTTCAAGGCAAAAGTGACGGTTCGGCTGAAATAGCACTTTGGGGCGGTTTCGAATCGGCGCCATTCTGGACCGTTTTCGCGATCTTCTTTCCAGCGGTGACAGGGATTGAAGCCGGGGCCGCCATGTCCGGTGATCTGAAAGATCCGAAGCGATCCCTTTCAACTGGAATACTTGGCGCCATCGGCGTCTCTTTTGTGGTATACGTCACACTGGCTTTCTGGATGGATCACGCTATCTCGCCAGAACTTCTTAGAAGCAACTACATGGTGATGATGGATGTATCGAAATGGCGGCCTGTTGTGGCAGGGGCCGTGCTGGGTGCAACACTGTCCTCAGCCCTTGGCAGTCTCGTTGGTGGGCCGCGTACACTAATGGCGCTGGGGCAGCACCATGTTCTTCCTTTCGGAAAGATTCTCGGTCAACAGAGCGCCAATGGCGAACCCCGCGTTGCGACACTGATCACCGGAATCATCATAGCTGTAGGCGTCTTCTTCGGAAACCTCAACACCATAGCACCTCTCCTGACCATGTTTTTCCTCATCACCTACGGTACTATCAATCTTGTGGTTTTTATCGAAAATCGGATCGGGATTTCAAGCTACCGCCCCACTTTTAAAGTACCAGCGATTGTTCCTTTCATCGGTTTCGTATGGTGCACTATCGCCATGTTTTTGATCAATCCTCTGTTCGCGGGAAGTGCCATCGTTGTTATTATTGGTGTGTATCTCTGGCTCGTCCGGGAAGGGCTTCAGGCGCCTTGGGGCGATGTTCGTTCAGGAATTTTCACTGCGATAGCGGAATGGGCGGTCCGGATGGGCGCTCGAGTTCCCGCCGGCCCGAAGTCATGGAAACCAAATCTTGTTGTGCCGGTGGAACAGCCCGAAGCTTGGAAGGAGCGAATGGATTTTATCCGTGATATCATTTTCCCTCGCGGAAGTGTCCGAATCTTCAGTGTTAAGATTCTTGAGCAGGGAGTGCGCCATAGAATCAGCTACATGGTCTCTCAGATCATCGGCAAGAAAAAAGATGACGAAGAACCTAATAATGATTCGGTAAAGCTGGAAGAAGATCTTGCTGCCCTCATCCAACCGTTCCGGAAAGAGGGGCTTCTAGCTGTCTCCACTCTCATTGAAGCGAATCACTTTCTCCATGGTATCAGTGTTGTGACACAATCCCTTAAAGGGATGCCGCTGCCACCCAATGTCATGTTCCTTACCATGAGTGATGATCCGGAAAAAGATGACCGACTCGAACAGTTGATATCCATGGCTATGCAGGAAGAGCTTGGACTCATTGTCCTGAACCTTTTTGAAGACCGCGGTTTCGGCAGAAGGAAAGATATTAATATGTGGCTTCGGAGCGGCTCACCCAATCGAAACCTATCCATTCTCACCGCTATTCAACTGGAGAAAAACTGGAACGGTCAGCTGCGGCTGTTGCGGATGATAGAAGATGATACACAAATCGTTAAAGCGAAGGTCGGTCTTGAGGCAGTGGCGCGGCGGGGTCGACTCCCTTTGGACTGCGAATCTCAGGTGCTCGCCGGTTCGTTCCCAAAAGACCTGAAGGATTGTCCGTCAGCAGACATCAACATTTTTGGTATTTCAAACGAAATTGATGTAAAGGCAATGCACACCATTACAATGGAAGCGGGCACCACCTGTCTCTTTATCAGAGATTCAGGTCAGGAGAGCGCACTCGCCTAGCGGTTAATAATACCGGCGAAAACGGTGTCGCTCAATGGCTCGGGGCGGCCCAAGAATCTCCTTCATTAAAATCACGTTTCTTAAATCCGCTATGCTTTCGAAATAGGCGTGGATGGAATGAGATGCTGCTTTCTTTATTCCTAGAGGTTCAAGCTGTGACCATTCGCGTTCGGTCTCTTGTTCAAAAACTGTAGCTTCCTCCGGTTCGGCTTCCGATTCATCGACTGTTTCATGTATAATCTCAAAGTCCTCATCAAGATCAGCCACCTCCGCAATCTCGATATCTGCTTGTTCATAAGCTTCATCAGGCCGAATTTCTGACTTGATTTCTTCAAAAAGCTCATCAATACCAAGGTTTCTAAGAAACTCTGGCACAACCTCCTTCTGATTATCTTCCGGCTGCTGTTCCTGAGGCGGTGGTTGACTAAAGGACTGCATCCTCTTTCTCAGCCATTGAGAAACAAGGTAGGCTATAAGGATAAATATCCAGTAACCAACGTCCATTTATACTATTATCCGTCGTTACCCTGAGATGTATCCGGGCCTTCTTCACCTTGGCCGGAGATGGCATCTCTCATTCCTGTGTCGGACTGGATGTTCTTCATGGAGTAATAATCCATGATTCCGAGATTTCCTTCACGGAAAGCCTGGGCCATCGCTTGCGGTACTTCGGCTTCGGCCTCCACAACCTTTGCCCGCATCTCCGCAACTTTGGCGGTCATCTCTTGTTCCTGGGCAACAGCCATGGCGCGGCGCGTTTCAGCTCTGGCCTGAGCGACTCTCAAATCGGCCTCGGCCTGGTCAGCTTGAAGATGTGCTCCCACGTTTTTACCGACATCCACATCGGCTATATCAATACTGAGAATCTCAAATGCAGTGCCAGCGTCTAACCCTTTCTCAAGAACAAACTTGGAAATGTAATCGGGGTTCTCCAACACTTTTTTGTACGAATCGGATGAACCAATGGCACTGACAATTCCTTCACCTACACGGGCGATTATTGTCTCATCAGTGGCGCCACCCACCAATCCGGGAATGTTTGTTCTTACGGTGACACGGGCACGAGCTTTCACTTCGATGCCATCCTTTGCAACGGCGGCCAGCGTACCATTCACCGGGGCGTCAATCACCTTGGGATAGACAGAAGTCTCCACTGCCCCTTTCACATCTCGACCAGCGAGGTCGATGGCCGTACACGTAGAAAAGTCAAGGGGTATCCGCGCCTTATCCGAAGCAATTAGGGCAATGGAAACATTTGGCACATTCCCACCTGCAAGAAAGTGCGTCTCCACCATTCCTGTCGAAATATTCTCTAGTCCGGCCTTATGGAGGTTGATGATCGAGTCAACCATAACTCTTGGTGGTATTTTCCGCAATCGCATCCGGATTAGATCTATAATGGTAATCTTCCCGACTCCCACCGAAACAATTCCCTGAATCCAGAGACCAAGGGGAACAAAATAAAAGATGATTAATAGGGCAAATACAATTATGCCTAACAGAACCAAAGGTGTTACCATATTACCTCCTACTCCTCGTTGTTGATTTTTCTGACTACTATTCGGTTACCTTCAACCGAAAGAATTTTTATGTTCTCCCCACTCTCGACAAACTCCCCTTCCGAAACAACAAAAATCTTTTCCTCCCTAACAATGGCCCAACCGGAAGGACGTAGGTCGGATGCAGCTGAACCTCTCTTGCCCACCAGATTTTCGAGCCCTAAGGAGGTGCTGTATCCTTCAGAGCTTTTCTCGCTGAAAGGGAGCGTAATCTTTTTCCAGAACTCGGTCTTGATCAGGGCCCTTGCCAAAAGATAGAGGGCCACAAAACCACCAATAATGGAGATGGTAAATCCCCAAGAAGCGGCAGAGATGTCGCCGGGCATGGGGTGCGCCGGTAAGAGCATCATAAAGAGACCGCCCATGATCGTGACCCCGCCTAAAATCCCAACGAATCCGAATCCAGGGATCACCAGCACCTCCACTAAAAGGAGAGCCACCCCGACACCAATGATCAGCAGTTCTGTCATAGTTGCCAGTTCCGTTAGAATGGTGGAGCCAAAGAAAAGGCTAAGTAGGACAATTCCCACCGTCCCTGGAACACCCCATCCTGGAGACTGGATTTCAAACAAAAGACCAAGGAAACCGAGAGTCATCAGGAGTGAGCTGACCGTTGGGTCCGTAAGGAAACGGACCAGCTTTTCAGACCAGTTCACACGAAGATCTATTACCTCCGCATTTGAAAGATCGAGTTCATCCAGCACCTCTTCAAAGGTCTCCGTAGCGCCGTCGGCAATACCATACTTCAAGGCGAGAGAAGTCGTCAGCGAAATCAGTTTCCCTTCCTTCCGCCCTTCAATGTCGGTTACCTCAACGGAATCCTCATCTACCACTAGATGCGTAAACTTCAGTTCTTCATCCACCATTCCACGGGCGATCTCTTCACTCCGGCCACGACTCTCAGCAGTTGACGCCATCTCCTCTCTCATGTAAGAAATAACCTTTTCGCTCCCTTTTTTTCCTGACATGTCAACGGCGGTGGCTGCACCAATGGTTCCACCATCGGTCATGTAAATTTTTTCACAGGAAAGAGAAATAAGTGCTCCTGCTGAAATTGCACGGCGGTTGATAAAAGCCACAGTCAAAACCTTGGAATCAAGAATTGCGTCTTTTATCTGAGTGGCGCCGTCCACCCTTCCCCCAAAAGTATCGATATCAAAAACGATCGCGTCCGCCCCTTCAGATTCCGCCTGCTCAACAGCACGCTGGATAAAAGGAGGAAGCCCCAAATCAATGGTCCGCTGAATTGGAACACGATAGACAACTTCAGCTGTGACTGATGTTGCAATTAGAGAGAGCAGAAGTGAAAGAAAGCGGAGTTTCATCGTATCAAAATTACTTTTACCTCCGCCAATAGCCAACGACTTTGCTTGTAGGCTGCAGCAAACAATCATCGTGAAACCGTTTGGTTGACTGCGGTGACGTCGGATAAATTGGCCACTGTTGCTCCATGTCAATCACTCACCAACTCACATACTTCACTCTGAAACTTTTCTATCGGTGGCTCGGCCGATTGTCTAATCGAGAAAGGATTCGTGTCGGTGAGAGAATTGGCTCCCTTGCTTTTCATCGATTGAAAGTGCGCCAGAATGAAGCGATCCTGAATTTAGAGATTGCCTTCCCTGACTCAACTCGTCAGTTCCGCAAAACAACTTTGCGACAGTTACATCATCATTTCGGTATCATGTTTCTCGATGCACTCTGCGCTAATGTTATTTTGACAAATGGCCGAATAACGGTAAAGGGTGAAGAGAAACTTGCGTCCGCCTACAACGCCAATCGGGGAGTGATACTTATGGCGGGACATTTCGGAAACTGGGAGCTAATCCCCCCCTGGTTATCGTTCCATGGTTATGAAATAATGACAGTAGCACAGCGCCAGTCTAATCGGGGGGCCGATCTTTTTTTCACAGAGAACCGACAGCAAACTGGCACTTCTCCCATACCTCCATCCACCGACCCTTCAGCGATGATTGACGCCCTTCGCGAGGGAAAGATACTGATCCTTGCCAGTGATCAGAACGCCGGAAAGCGAGGTGAGTTTGTTCACTTTTTCGGACGCCCCACCTCCTCGCCACGAGGGCCCGCAGTCTTCAACAAAAAGACAGGAGCGATGGTGATCACCGCTTTCTGCTATCGGAAGCCGGCAGGCGATTATGAATTGAAATTCGACAGATTGCCCAATGACGGCGGAGAAACAGTCATGGAGAGGTTCACCTCCCTTCTCGAATCAGAAGTGATGAAGCGACCTGCTCAGTATTTCTGGTTCCACAGGAGATGGAAATCCATCCCGAAGAAGTAAAGATAATCTCCGCATTATCTTCCGAAGCGTTAGCTGAGGCCGCTGACGTGCTAAATAATGGCGGGATTGTTGCCTACCCCACTGACACTCTCTACGGTTTGGGTGCTGACGCTCTGAACACTTCGGCCGTCCAGAAAGTTTCTCAAATCAAAGGGCGTTCTGGACCATGGAGCATCGCCGTGAGCGATCACAAAATGTTGGAGCAGTATTGTGTAATCCCGAAAAATCATGCCACATTTGTTACACAGAATTTGCCCGGCTCTGTTACACTCATTCTCCCTGAGGCAGCCGAGACATTGGCGCCAGATCTCCTTGGAGATGACCGTTCAATCGGAATGCGAATTCCCGATCATTCTATCTCTACCAATCTGGTGCGCCAACTGGGAAGGCCGATTACCTCAACAAGCGTAAATCGTTCGGGCGAATCGGCTATGAACGATCCCATTCAGATTGCCGAACAGTTCCCTGAAGAGATCCAGCTGATTATCGATGCAGGAACTCTCCACCCCTCCAGCGGTTCAACAATCTACAATCTTACAAGAGACCCCATCGAAAAATTGCGGTGAAAACAATCCTTCTCTCGCTTGCACTTCACGGATCTCTGATCCTTGGTCAATCTTATCCCTTTACGGCCAGTGAAACCCTCAATTACGAAGTGAGTCTGAATATCTTGGCCGCGGGAGACGCAAGTCTGGAAATCGATGAAAATCTAGAAACAAATGGAACATCATTATACCTTATCACTTTCCAAATGAAAACCAATTCACTTTGGGACCAGATCTTTCCCATCCGGGATACGGTGAAGAGCTGGATTGACACTAAGGGACTTGCTACGAGGAAACTGAAGAAAGTTATTCGCGAGGGAGCCTACGCTCAGGATTTGACTGCCGATTTTGATTACAATGCCGGCACCGTGACGACTAACCGAACTTCAATCCCCATGAAGGATGAAGCAAGAGACCCCTATTCGTTCTTCTATTACTTAAGGACTCTCCCCTTGAAAGTAGGAGGCCTATTCAGTTTCACTATTTTTGACAACTACCGGTTCACCGATCTGAAAATGATTGTTCATAGAAAGGAGATTGTCAAGGTAGCGGCGGGCCAATATGACTGCTTTGTGGTGGAGCCATTCAGGGAAGGGCGCGCCCTGTTCAAGAACAAAGGTGATATGAAAGTTTGGATCAGTGATGACCAGCATCGACTGCCGGTTATGATCATCTCTAAGGCGAGGTTCGGTTCTCTGGTTATGAAACTGACGGAGCACTCACCTTAATTGGTGAATAATCGCGTCAGATCATTATAAAGTACGACAATAATAAGCAATAGCAACAGAGCCATCCCCGCCTGCTGGATGGCCATCCGAACTTTCAGCGAAAAATGACGCCTCGCGATACCTTCCAGTGTGACGATAAGAATATGTCCGCCATCAAGACCGGGAATAGGGAGAATGTTAATAAACGCTAGGTTAACGCTGATGATGGCAGTAAAGGAGAGCAAGGCAATCATTCCCGCGCGAGCTGATTCCCCCGCCAGTTGGGCAATCAGTATGGGGCCTCCGATGTCCTTCATAGATGCTTCCCCTTTAACAATCATCGATAGGGATCTAACAATCATCCCGTACCAGTAGCCGGTCCTCTCCATCCCATTAACAATTGATTCACCGATGGTCGCTTGCCGGATGGTGTAGCCACCGGCGACTCCAATGAGACCGACTTCTTTAATGCTGTCTCCATCCGGAATAGGTCCCACCCTAGTTTTCATCAATGCCGACTGAGTCTGTCCGTCTCTCATCCAGACTACGTTGATCTCTTCATTGGGACTGGCGTGAATGATTTCTGTTAGGTCGCCCCATTCGTTGATCCGTTTCGACTGTACTGAAACAACACGGTCTCCCGGTTCAATGCCCGCCTCAGCGGCGGGGAATCCCGGTGAAACATCCATTACCACCGGTTCGCCCGTTCTCTCTGGGATGCCGGAATATTTGGTGATACCGGCAAAGAAAATCACCGCCAGCAAAATGTTCATAATGACGCCCGCAGACATGAACCAGATCTGCTGCAGCCGATTCTTGGAGTTAAGTTCGTCAGGATCGCCAGTTATCTCAACATCGAGACTCTCATCCACATATCCGGCCACTTTCACGTAGCCGCCCAACGGGATAATGGCGAGACAGTACTCAGTGTTGGAGGCTTTTAGCCGAGGAGCTGAGATCAACTTCTCAACAATCGGCCCCCATACTGGCTTTCGGGATTCACCCCATCTGTAGAAAAAAAGCTTAAACAGGAGGCCTTCGGGTGTAGGAGTAAACGATATAAATCTCGGCGGATAACCAAGGGAGAAACGCTCTACCCTGACACCAATGGAACGGGCCGCCATAAAGTGCCCGAGTTCATGGACAAAAATCAGAATACCTAATACGAAAATCATTGCAAGGATTGTTGTCATGCTATCACTGTTTCCTCAATGTTTGATTCTACAAAACTCCTCCCCCAGCGTTCAAGTTCCAGAATATCTGAAATATCCGGATTTTCTACCCAGTTATGGGACGTCACTGCTGCCTCGTTGATCTCCAAAATCTGCGGGAAGGCAATGGTTCCGCTCAGAAACAACTCTACGGTGTGATCATTGGCAACGTTAAGTGCGGCCGGGGCTGTCCCACCTCGCGCAAGCGTTTCATACGCCAGTCGTATAGATGGGAATTTCTCCAAATCCGGTTCTTCAAACGTAATGTCGGAAAGCTCCGCCGGGACGAACTGCTCCCAGTCCGATTCAAGTCTTTCAGGATAGGTCAAAGCGTACTGAATTGGAATTTTCATATCGGGATAGCCAAGCTGAGCTTTCACCGACCCGTCAATGAATTCAACCATACTGTGAATGATCGATTGGGGATGAATCACGATATCAATCTTATCTACGGATAGTTTAAATAGCCAATATGCTTCGATAACCTCTAATCCTTTGTTCATCATGGTTGCCGAATCGATGGTGATTTTTCTCCCCATTTCCCAGTTGGGATGAGCTAGGGCTTCATCAACGGTAACGGTTGAGAATAGATCGATCGATCTATCCCGGAACGGGCCGCCTGAACCAGTGAGGATGAGACGTTTGACAGAGGCATTTTCCTCTCCCGTTAGACATTGGAAAATAGCGCTATGTTCGCTATCGACTGGGATGAGCTTGACCCCTTTCCTCTCAATAATTTCCGTGATAATGCCTCCGGCCATAACAAGACTT
>CEUZ01076820.1_pt1 | contig 12247 bp, 8 predicted proteins | sample 361511 | NCBI WGS metagenome assembly CEUZ01 (sample SAMEA2622822, study PRJEB7988) | marine metagenome | biome: marine biome (ENVO:00000447); feature: surface water layer (ENVO:00002042); material: "saline water (ENVO:00002010), including plankton (ENVO:xxxxxxxx)" | depth 5 m
GTCTTTGTTTCTGAAATTTTTTAAAAATCCCGTTAGTTCCGCTGCTTGAAAAAGAGAAAGGGATGAGTGAGAGTTTCGAAGTTGCTCATTGAGTTTTGGAATGTTTTCTATAAAATAATCCCCATCAAAATTAAGATTGTAAAAAAGATGAACGAAGAACTCTGATTGAGGCTTTGTATAAAACTCAATGAGAGTTTTATAGTATTGACGAGTGTAGAGACAAAAATTTTGCTTCAAACGCTTCAAACGATCGTATGGAAAATGACATTCAAAACTATCTTCAAAATCTTTCCACTCTTTAATGAAGTAGGGGTAGATCTTACTAAAAGTATCGATATGAGAAATTCCTTTGGATTGAAAGGAATTTATTTTTGGACTAATTGGCGCCATTTGATTAAATTTTTCGGTTTTACGATTTAAAGAAAAACTTTCTTTGGTAAGGTAGTGAAAAACATGATCTACAGAAGAAAGTTCATCCATATAATTTTCTTGAAACTTGAGGACTTCTTCTGAAGAAGTATTGAGATCGTAGAGTCGAAGTGCAAGAATTCTGAGATAAGGTTCTTTTAACTCAATCTCTTCAGGAAGAGATTCCATGGTGAATTTATAGAGTTCATATCCGGTCAAATCTCTTGATTCTTTGAGATAGGTATCTATTTTTTTTTCGAGATCTAAAAATTCAATTTTTTCAGGGGGGTAGAAACTTCCAAATAAATGGGCTTGAGTGACTGCAAATGAGATTCTGGGAAAGAACTCTGGTGTTTTATGAGTGAGTTTTTTTTCAATTTGATCAAGATAAGCTTGGTATGGAGTCAGTGCTTGGTATTGAATCAGCGCTTTTGATAGAGAGTCGTGAGTTTTAAAGTCACTATCAAGCCAATGAGAATAGAGTTGATCGTCGTATGAAGTCTGATTGACCTCTTCTATAGAGGATTGAAACTGAGTCTTATAAGATGAAAAATATAGATTTCTTTTATTTCGAAAAAGGATCCATTGAAATTCCCGATAATCGCTTGCTGATTTTTTTCTAATCTTTACCATCAGTTCGGATTCTTTAGGGCTTTCGGTAGGGTTTTCGCCTTCGCCATCGCATGCAGCAAAACTAAGAGCGATGATTAGACCAAATACAGTTTTAATTTTCATTGCTGCGATGTATCATTTGAGAGCTTCGGGTTCAACTAAAAATTGATTTTTTAAGTCATGTAAATTTCAGGCAGTATTGCTCTTAACTAATTGTTTATAAAGATAAAATTTTTTAGAAAAGAATTGTTGATCGTTATTGGTGGTTAATGTACTTAAATGCTCATGACGCGTCTTCTTTGTTTTATCTTAGCTCTTCTTACTTCTGAGGTTAGTTTTGCGACAGAAAAAACGAAAAACCATCAGGCTTGCCAAGCGTTGTTTAGAGCGTTTGAAAGAAGTCATTCTGTTTTTCGAGGAAAGACTTACGGAGTGATTCAAGAGCTTTCTGCTATCAGAAAACACAATCTTAGAGTACGAGACGTAAAGCCAGATGTTTATTTTTTGAATGTAAACTCAGAACATACTTCTCAAAGGAAAAAAGTGGCTTCTCAAATTTTAGGGATTGAACGTCATTATGAAATTGCAGGCTCTGAAGAGGCTCCAGAGTTTAAGGTCAGAGGGTTTCGTTTAGAAGGAGAGCAGCAAATTGAAAATTTCCTCTCTGAAATTGAAAGTTTTCAAGAAGATTTTGGAAAAATGATTAAAGATCAAAAAAAGTTTCTAGGTAATCCGAATTCTTTTTTTTACAAGTTTGTTACGTCTTCGATGCTTTCGGTTGGAGTCTTTTTTTTAATTTACCCTTTTATCAATCAATCTTCAGAGGGTTGGTTGGTTTCAATTCCAGTCCTCTTGATGAATTATCCTGCACTTTTAAAGAAAGGGACTTTTTTGTTTTTAAAGGACCTTGAAAGTAATCAAATGACTTTAAATTTACGAAAATCTTTTGAATCTCTCAAACAACACGAAGGATGGAGCTATCAGTCTGAATCATTTGTGTTTTCTCGAGGATCACAAAAGCAAATCAACCAGCTGAGCTCTTCCCCTGAAGAAAGATATTCGCAGTTGTATGCCATCGATGAGAATGAATCATTTAATGATTTTCAAATGCGGCTTCCTCTTTTTAAGAGGTTTAATCGAAACTGGAAAGATCTCAAAAAAGAGTGGGTGGGGGTGGATTTCATGATGATGAGGAACGCAGGGAGACCTGTGGAATTATTCGTTGTTCTTCGAAGCAGCGGTGAAAAGCCGAAGTTCCCCAGAAAGAAAGCCGCTAGAAAAGAAAAAACCCTTATTGAACAAGCACAAGGCTCATGGGTTCCGGTTCGAGTCCGTTAGTTGAGATTAAATTCTAAAGAAGACTAAAATAGTATTGAATAAGTGGATGAGATTCGATATACCGCTAGAATGACTAACCGAGTTATGTTTTCTTTAGCAATTGTCTCCCTTTTTTATGGAACCTTGGGATTTTCTCAAGAGAATGAATCAACGACCGCGTTGGCCGTTGTGGAATCCAAAGAGATTCAACAGGGAGATGAGATTAAAGAGGAAAATAAGCCCTCAAAAAATATTTACCGAGTGTTTCCAAATGGTTCAGCAAGAGCTGCTTTTATGGGAGTCTTGAAAGAGGTTTGGGAGGAACTTTACCCTCAGTCGAGTTTGATTGACGAGATTGACGACATTAACATTAATGGAGAAGAAGTTATTGATGTGAGTGAGGCGAGTTCTGGTTTGGATCGAACTCGTCTATTAATGGAAAAAAGGGCACAGAAATTTGCTCGTCAGAAAAGTCAAAAAGAAAGAGCGAGTGAAGAGTCAGAACGCATTGCTAATAAACTAAAATTTTTAGCTCATTATTCTACATTGTTGTCCGGAGATAAGAAATCTTCGGATGATGGGAAGCAGGCTTTTGTGGGTTCTGATGACAAGGCTGTGGAAAGCTTTAAGTTTTTTAAAAAAAATTATTGGTATCCGGTGGTGCTTGAGGGAGAGTTCCCGAATGTGAGAGACACTCATAAGGCAGATGTGGATATTGCTCTTCACATGGTTTTTACATCTCTTCGATTTCTTTATGAAGGTCCTGATTCCGCTTCTTTAAAGCAGTTAGAGAATTCTATTAACACTCATTATGAAGAGCGTAGCATTCAACATGCTTTTTTAAAATCAATTCCAAAAAGTGAAAATGAGGCTTTAGCTTTACTTGAAGTTGGAATTTTAAGTTTAGTTAAACTTTCAGATGAAATTCCGAAATTAAATGAAGAAAGAGCGAGCTCCTTTTTGATGAGAAACCCCATGGAGATTGCTGGTGCTGTCATGGGATATGGTTTTTATGCTGCAGGTGCCGGAACGGTTGGAGTTGCACTCGGTCTATTAGCAATGAAAGCGGCTTTTGCATCTTTCGTGATTTCCAATACGCCTCGATTTCTTGTAAAGGTCAATGAGGTTCGACGCGCACGTGGAGAAGAACCTATTTTTAAAAATTTAGACCGTTATTTTGCTTATCGGATGAAAGCAAAGGGGAGAAGAGGTCTTTTTAGTAGACTATTAAACCCTTTTGGATCGATTCAAAAAGAACTTCCTCAGTCTTCTAAAACACAGCTTCTTGCCCTTCCTCAAGGACAAACGATTGATTACCTAAATGAGTCTTATCAGCTTTTAACGCTAGCTTTAAGAGCAATTGCAGCGGAACATAATGCTTTAAGACGGGATGAGAAGGAAATTGAAGTGATCGACTTGAGAAGTGGACTCCTTGAAGTCATGGGATGTGACACACTCTTTAGAGCCGCTTTTAAAATTCCCTCATTAACGCAATAGCAAATTGTGATAAGGATGAGAAAAGGGGGAACTGTGCTTTATAAAGTTATTGGTGTTCTCAGTCTTATTGTCTTTACGTTGATTATTGTGATTTATAAACTAAATTTTTTTCCTCGTTCGAGGCAAAAAGCAAAGCTTGTTTGTAATACCGACCGTACTTGGGAAGGAACTCCTTTAAAAATTCTTTCATGGAATGTTCAGTATTTTGCTGGAAAAAACTATGTCTTTTTTTATGATAAGTTAGATGGGAGTGGACCAGACCTAAGGCCTTCGTCAAAAGATATCGAGCAAACGTTAGATGAAATTGCAAATGTGATTGTATCGGAAGATCCTGATATCGTTTTGTTACAAGAAGTTGATGAAGGAGCTAAGAGAACAGATCATCAAAACCAAACAGAGTTACTACTTCAAAGACTTCATGACCGTTACCCTTGTTTTGCGGAAGCTTTTTATTGGAAGTCTAAGTTTGTTCCTCATCCTAAAGTGATGGGGTCCGCAGGGATGAAGCTTGTCACCCTTTCTAAATATCAAATCCACTCAGCTATGCGAGAACGGCTCACCCAAATCCCAAAAGATTTTATTTCACAAGCTTTTGATCTAAAACGAGCGATTTTGGAAGTTATGCTTCCTCAAAAAAATGGAACAGCTGTTCGTATTTTGAATACTCATTTAGATGCATTTGCTCAAGGAACCGATACTATGGAAAAGCAAGTTCATCACGTTAAGCAAGTTCTTGATCGTGAAGAAGTCTCTGCAGTCATTGGAGGAGATTTTAATCTTCTTTCTTCAAAAAAAGCATTTCATTCTTTATCTCAAGAAGAACAAAGCTACTATAATCCAGATTCTGAAATTAAGGAGCTCGTTGAAGCTTACCCTAGTATTCCAAGCTTAAAAGACATGGAAAGTGATCCAGAAAAGTGGTTTACGCATTTTCCAAATGGAAGTCGTTCTTCAAAGCCTGATCGAACGATTGATTACCTTTTTTATAAAAAAATGAAAGTCTCTGAATCCTACGTATTACAAAAAGAAGCGATTCAGTGGTCTGATCATTTTCCGGTAGTTGGAATATTTGACGTTGAATGATTTTAATGCCCTGTGCATTCATAGGTCGTGTTTTTATAGAATACGGACTCTCCTGGTGCGAGGTATTTTATTTTACTCACAATAAAGTAACCTTGGGTTGCACTTTGAATTTGTTGAGGTTGAGGACAGAATTTACATAAACCTTCATCTGCTTGTAGTTTTGTGCAGAGGTTGGTGCAGTAAACTCCTTCCATTAAAGATCCGTTCGTCCCTTCGGGGCTAGTAATGAAGGAGTAATCAATTTTTGATTCACATTCTTCAAGTGCAGTACTTGCGAGACATTGAAAAGAAATAAAAAAGACCAGAAGTATTGTTTTCATTGCGGCGTTTCTATTGTTAATGAGTTGTTGTGTCAAGTTACGAAGAAAACGGTAAGTTAAATATTGATCCTGAGATTGATGTTCAAGTGGCTTGGCTTCATTGTCTTCTTGAATCAAAACTTGCTCCTTTTTTTTAAAAAAGGTATGACGCAGGTGTATGGAGGACTATTGATGAAAACCTTACTTTTGCTATCTGTTTTATGGAATGCTTCTGCTCAAGCAATGGTTTTAACTGCTACCCAAGATTCCGAGTCTCAGGCACTGACTTTGTTCATCGCAGGGGGGATTCTAACGAATCTCGGGGCTCATGCGGATGCAACGCAAGTAGGGTCTTTTGTGTTTCTGGGTGGAAAAAAGATGAAAATCGTTGGAGTTTCAGTAGATGAAAGTGAAGCTGAGTATCTACAGGTGAGTCCAAAAAATACGTTTCTATCTAAAGCAAAAAGTATTTTTCGGTCTTCCATCGATGTAGAAAAAATCGAAAAAGAGATCCAGTATTTGCATTCGATCGAGCCTTTTCAGTTTTCAATAAAATTTAAAAAAGGTTCAAACCGAGTATTAGAACTTCAAAAGAAATTTAAAAGAGAGCTGAATATCCAAATGAGTCATCAGCTTGCTTCTGTGTTTCTTAAGATTTAGTTCGATCGAGCTGTTTTTTTCTGAACAGCTCTCTTAGACATTGCATAGCTGAAAGAGTTTCGTGGTTTGCTCTTTCCTGCTTTATTTGTCTTTTCAATCGTTCTTGCCAACTTCTTTTTTAACATTCCAATTCTTTTAGCCATGGCCGGGACCATAGCACAAGAATAACGGTTTCGGCTAGCTTTTAACTTGTTTTGATCTCCATGCTAGAAGTCCAGGAGCAATTAAGGTCGTTACTGCAACCATGGCTACTACTGCGGCATAATCGGTTTCATTGAGGACTTTTAGTTTAGAGCCCATTGCTGCAAAGATTAACCCGACTTCGCCCCTAGGGATCATTCCAAAACCAATCAGAAGACGATCAGCACCTTGGGCTACTGATTTTTTACTAATGACATATCCGCAGACCATTTTACCAATGATTGCCACAATGATGAGAATTCCAGCGATACTCAGGGATTCTCCACTTGCAAATGCACTGAGTTTTACACTCATTCCCATAACAACAAAAAATATTGGAACTAAAAAGTCTGTTATTGGTTTCATCAGATGCTCTAAAGAGTATTCCCCTTTTTCTTTGTATCCTTTGAAATGAATATCTTCGAGAGCCATTCCGAGGGCAAATGCTCCAATAATTCCTTCTAATCCTGAAAGCTCAGCAGTCCATGCAACAATCATAGTGAGTGAGAATAAAAGAATCGTGATTGTTCCAGAGACCTCAAGAGGTCGAATCCGCGAAAGAACGTTGGGTAAAAAGAATCTTCGAAGAAGAATCACTCCTCCTCCAAAAAGAAAAATCTTTCCGAGTAAAGTGGCAAGTTGGATCATAGAAACAGATCCTTGGGTAACGAGGGCGGAGACGACGGTGAGGACAATGATGCCTAGGACATCATCAATGACCGCTGCACCGATGATAATTCGTCCTGAAATACTGCTCAGTTTTCCTGTATCTTTAAGAACGGCTGCTGTGATTCCTACGCTGGTTGCACAGAGTGTCGCCCCCATAAAAAGGGTGTGATTAAAAGTACTTGTAGGAATGATCCATGGGATGACTAAGAAAGCCAATGCAAAAGGTGCAATGACTCCTGCAATTGCGGCGAGTCCTGCATCTTTTCCTACTTTGGTGATTTCAGTGATGTCTGTTTCTAGTCCAACAATGAAGAGGAGAAACAAGACTCCCATTTCAGATAATGAGTGAGCAATGTCTGAGTGTTCAAGGATATTGAACTGTGTTCCAATGAATCCGCCTAGATTACCAAATAAAACCCCGGTGAGGAGTTCAGCCAGAACCGAAGGAACGCCAAAGCGGCTAACGATTCCCCCCAAAAGTTTTGCAAAAATTAAAGCACATCCCAACAGCGCGAGTAAGTCGATTAAATGCATATCTTCTGTATGCCATGGACAAAAAAGACTGTCAGGCCTTTTATTTCTCAATGAGTCAGCTTAGGGTCAATTATTTGACTTATTTAATTTTTATTAAAAATCCGATATCATAGGCTAGTCACGATGGACATGTGACGTCAATGTGAAGGGCTTTCAAGGATGAAAAACAAGTGGGGAATACTTGGAATCTGTATTTTGATTCTGGGGTTTCATTTAAAAGCAGAACAGTCAGATAAGCTTCAGGTTTCTTTGCTTTCAGATAATGAGCCTACTATTAAAAAAGAAACTTTTGATCAGGCTTTGAAAAAAAAGAAACTAGGAATTGATCTTGAGTCTCCAAAGTATCGGGGGTTGAAGTCCTACGCCCAATCCTATCTATTGTTTAAGCAAAATAAACTTTCTTCTTCAGCAAAGAGTGAACTTATTGTTTCTTGTCTTGTTTCCCATGAAAAAAATCCATTCTGTGCAGTCATTGCCGACGAATCAGAAATGGGAATGGGATCTTCTTTTACTTCTGATGGACTAATGAAAAGAGAGACAAGGCCTCCTCTTGATTTAGATACGATTGGTGAGTTGATTGTTGCAGAAGAATTTAAAAAACTTTATCAATATTCTCGATCCTCAATTCTTAGGTCATTGCGGAAGTTTGATACCTGGGAGTCATTAACAATGGTTGCTAATGCAGCGATTTCAGGCTCTCAATGTGCTCCTGCTGTTTTTTTAACCGCACTTGGACAAAAAGCAGAAGAGTTTTTTCCTGAAGAACGATTTGTTCAGCTTGCGATGAAGCTTTATAAAAAAGCTCATCAGTGCGGAGAACTGAAGGATGAATCAACGACCATTGCTCGTTATCGGTATGCACTTTTAAATATTTGGAAACAAGACTGTGATGAAGCGCTTCCTTTTTTAAAAGCCTTAGAAGAAGGAAATGATGATCGTTTTCATACTCGAGTTTTATATTGGAGTGGATACTGTCTTCAAAAAGAAGATTCAGTAGATGAGTCAGAAGTTTATGTTGAAAAAATGATGGTTCATAATCCACTCAGTATGCATGCGATTTCAATGCATGCAAAAAAAGAATATCCAATCGAAGCGGTTCAACCGGATCAACCTCCTGAAGTATATTTTCGATCAGAAAATGATGAACGTTTAAATCAGTATCTGAGATCGATTGAAGTTCTTTACCGTATGAAGAAGAGTGGATATGCTCAAGAGCTCTTAAGAAGAATTGAACCTGAATTAAAAAAAGATCTTCCTGAAGTAAAGCTCTATGGTGCGCTTCTTGCCAAATGGGTTGGGTCTCAATTTGTCTCTTTTCGGATGCTGTCTCTTTATATGAAAGAAGTTCCTCAGTCGATTCATGAAAAGGTCTTTGTTCAGTTTTATCCGTATAAATATAAAAAATGGATCAAAAGATATGCGAAAGGAATCGATCCCTACCTCATTGCTGCTTTGATTCGCCAAGAAAGTGGGTTTCTTCCAGGAATTCGTTCTCCAGCTGGAGCAGTAGGGTTAATGCAACTTCTTCCATCGACTGCACGTATGATGAAGCGAAGAGTAAATCGTTGGAGTCTGAAACGTCCTGCTTTGAATATTCGTTTGGGGACAAAGTATTTGAAACGACTGGTCAAACGCTATGATGGAGAAACAGAGCTTGCACTCGCTGCGTATAATGCGGGACCTCAGAATGTGGATCAGTGGTTAAGAAGGTATCCTGTTCACAATCGAATGCTTTTTCTTGATCTCATCCCTTTTGCAGAAACCAGAAACTATGTCGTTCTGATTGGTAGAAATTATCATTGGTATCGTCGTCTTTACTCGACAAGAACTCCAGCGACTCAAAAAGTCTCAGCGAAATTTGAGGCGCTTGAATCTTTTTTACAGTAAGATCATTCTCAAATCTGTTTTAGGAGAGGCGAGAATGATGAAGACAAGTTTGCACCGGCTATATCAATGGACTTTAGACGCACCCCATGAACCAGCGCAGGTTCAAAAGCTCAATGGGGAGTGGAAATCTATTTCTTCTCAAGAAATGATGGATCGCATTTTTTACATCGCTTGTTACTTAGAGTCCATTGGACTTCAAAAAGGAGAAGTGATTAATATTCTCTCCTATAATCGTCCTGAGTGGGTTCAATTTGATTTAGCACCTCATTTAATTGGGGTAATGAGTGCAGGGCTTTATCCAAACTCAAATGCATCTGATATACAGTATGTTCTCGAACATACTGAAGCACGAGTTCTTGTCGTTCAGAATAAAACTTATTTTGAAAAAATACAGGGGACCCTTCCTTCCTCAGTTGAAAAGGTAGTGGTCATTGAAGGAGATGCTTCTTTTTATAAAGGTGCTGTGACGTATGCTGAAGTCATCGAAGTTGGGCAAAAGTTAGCGCAAGAAAAGAAACTAGAGGATTATCTTGAGCAAGTAGACCCCGATGCTCCTGCATTTATGATTTATACTTCAGGGACAACTGGAGATCCAAAGGGCGTTATGATTTCTCATGCAAATCTTTGTTTTGCAATTGATGGGGTGATTGAAGCGTGGTCGATTCCTGTTGGAGTGAATAAAAAATTATTTTCTTTTCTTCCCTTGTGTCACATCGCTGAAAAACTTCAAAATGTGGGATATGGAATTACTGGTCGTGGAACTATTTATTTTTGTACTCAATTTGATCAATTGACGACAGAACTGGGGGAAGTGGAACCAGATGTCTTACTGTGTGTTCCTCGGTTGTGGGAAAAGATGATGGAAGGGGTAAATCAAAAATTAAATAAAGCTCAAGGAGTAAAAAAACATCTTGCAAAATGGGCTTTCGAAGTAGGGTATAAAGTTTCTGCTGCAAAATATTCAGGAAAAAAATTATCCACTCTTGATCAAGTTCAATATCGACTCGCAGAAAAACTGATTTTCAGTAAGGTAAAAGAAGCATTGGGTTTAGGTAAATTAGAGAAAGCTGCATCTGGGGCAGCTCCTCTTCCTTCTCATGTGACACGTTGGTTTGGAGCCTTGGGGATTGAAATATTGGAAGACTATGGTCAGTCAGAGACTTCTGCTGTTTTAAGTTTAACCGTTCCAGGAATTGATAATGCTGGGAATGTTGGAAGAGCGCAACCGGGGACTGAAATGAAAATCGCTGATGACGGGGAAGTGTTGACTCGAGGACCTCACTTGTTTAAGGGGTACTTTAAGAATGAGCAAGCAACACGAGAAACCATTGACTCAGAAGGATGGCTTCATACCGGAGATCTAGGGAAAATTAATGAAGATGGTTTTTTACAAATCATTGGAAGAAAGAAAGAAGTTCTGAAAACATCGGGAGGGAAAATGATTGCTCCTCTTCCGATTGAGGAAAAAATCAAAGAAGACCCAATGATTAGTCAAGTTTGTATTGTAGGGGATAATCGTAAATTTTTTAGTGCAATTATTACCCTCAATGAAAGTACTTTAGCTGATCTACAAAAAGAAAATAAATTAACTCAACAAGTAATTGAAGATCCAGAAGTGGTAGGGCATGTGAAATCTGTAGTTGATCGTGTAAATGCTTCATTAGCGAGCTATGAACAGATTAAGTATTTCAAATTGATCAATCGTGAGTTTTCGATTGAAGAAGGTGAAATGACTCCTACTATGAAAATGAAAAGAAGTGTCATTGAAAAGAATTTTAATCCTTTAATTGAAGGAATTTATTCTTAGCTACCCGAAGTTTTAAAAGTAAGACCTTTATGATTTTCGATCGCCCAGTTTAAGGCCCACTGGCTTTTAAATAATACGACAGGCTTTCCGTCACGGTCTTCAAGACAGCGACTATCTTCTCTTTCAAAAAGAGAGGGCGTGAAATTCTCTCCAGAAACCCATCTTGCGTGTGTGTAAGGAAGTGGGATGAGTTTGATATCGACTTTGTATTCTTCTTTAAGACGGCTTTGTAAGACTTCAAACTGAAGGGCTCCTACGGCTCCAAGAACAGGGTCTTTGTCTCCTAAGCCAATTTGACGGTACAGCTGAATGACACCTTCTTCTGAAAGTTGGTCGAGTCCTTTTTGAAGTTGCTTTCTTTTCAGAGGATCTAAAATTTGGACTCCACTAAAGTGTTCAGGAGAGAAGCTAGGAACACCAACATATTCGATAGGTTTTTTACCTGTATACAGTGTGTCCCCGATTCGTAGAGATCCATTGGTGTCTACAAGACCCACGATGTCTCCTGGCCAAGCTTCTTCTACAATCACTCTTTCTTGTGCAAAAAAATGGAGGGGGCGTGTAAGTTTGTAGTCTTTTTTTAATCGAGCATGTTTGCTGTTCATTCCTTTTTCAAATTTACCTGAACAGATTCGAATAAATGCAACCCGGTCTCGATGAGACGGATCCATATTTGCTTGAATTTTAAAAACAAAACCTGAGAATGCAGGGTCAGAGGGAGAAATTTCAGTTCCCTCTGCAGTGGTTCTTGGAACAGGGGCAGGGGCCATTTTTAAAAAGTGTTCTAAAAACCTTTCCACACCAAAATTGTTCATTGCACTTCCAAAAAAAACAGGAGTGAGTTGACCGTTACGAATACGCTCTAGGTCGTATTCATCTCCAGCTACTTCTAAGAGTTCAATTTCTTCAATCAATTTTTCATGAAGCTCTTTTCCTTCAAAGTGATCTTTCTTTTCTCCAGCTAAAATTTCAGTGAAAAAAGGATCTTCAATTCCAGTAACATTGTGAGGTTTTAGTTTAGTTGTAGCATTCGCACGATCGGTTGAATAAAGAAGAACATCCCCCTTTTGTCGGTCAAAGACTCCCTTGAATCGGTCTCCCATTCCAATAGGCCAAGTAACGGGGCAGGATCGAATCCCTAAAACTTTTTCAAGTTCATCTAACAAATCAATGGGTTCTTGAGACGGACGGTCCATCTTGTTAATGAAGGTAAAGATCGGAATACCTCGCATTCGACACACTTCAAAGAGTTTGATGGTTTGAGGCTCAACTCCTTTTGCTCCATCAATGAGCA
>CEUZ01158074.1_pt1 | contig 12247 bp, 11 predicted proteins | sample 361511 | NCBI WGS metagenome assembly CEUZ01 (sample SAMEA2622822, study PRJEB7988) | marine metagenome | biome: marine biome (ENVO:00000447); feature: surface water layer (ENVO:00002042); material: "saline water (ENVO:00002010), including plankton (ENVO:xxxxxxxx)" | depth 5 m
TTCAATGCCAAGATATGACCTAGAAAGATTTGGTGCAGCTCCCAGAGCATCACCAAGACAGTCTGATGTTATGATAGTAGCAGGAACACTTACAAACAAAATGGCCTCACCTTTAAGAAAAGTTTATGATCAAATGCCTGAGCCCAGGTATGTAATATCAATGGGTAGTTGCGCTAACGGCGGAGGTTATTACCATTATTCATATTCAGTTGTAAGAGGATGTGATCGTATAGTACCAGTTGACATTTATGTTCCAGGTTGTCCTCCTACAGCCGAAGCTTTGCTTTATGGAGTTTTACAACTACAAAAAAAAATTAGAAGAGAAGGCAGCTTGGAAAGATAAAAGATGTCAATAACTGTTAATGATTTGGAAAAAACAGTTAATTCTGGATTAACGACTTCAATAAAATATTCAGAAATTAGCTTTAATCAACTTTTTATAAATGTAGAAGTTGATAATTTGATTTCCACGATATTGTTTTTAAAAACAAACAAAAAGTGTAAATTTAAACAACTGATAGATATTACAGCGGTTGACTATCCTGATCGAGAAAAAAGATTTAAAATTGTGTATTTATTATTAAGCCATGAAGAAAACTTAAGAGTTATAATTAGCACTAACATAGATGAAAAAACAATATTACCTTCTATCTTAAAAATTTTTCCTTCGGCTAATTGGATGGAGAGAGAAGTTTTTGATATGTATGGAATAAAATTTAAAGACCACCCTGATCTTAGAAGAATACTTACGGATTATGGATTTGAAGGATTTCCTTTACGTAAAGATTTTCCTTTAACCGGTCATACAGAGGTCAGATATAGTGAAGATAAAAAAAAAGTTGTTTCAGAACCAGTTAAGTTAGAACAAGAATACCGAAAATTTGATTTTGATAGCCCTTGGGAGGGTACGAAATATATTAAAAAACAAGAAAATAAAGAAAAAAAATGAAAAAAAAAACAAAAACTATGAATTTAAATTTTGGCCCTCAACATCCGGCTGCACATGGAGTACTAAGGTTAATATTAGAACTGGATGGAGAAATAGTAGAAAAAATAGATCCACATATCGGTCTGCTACATAGAGGAACAGAAAAACTAATCGAACACAAAACTTACACCCAGGCTATTCCTTATTTTGACCGCCTTGACTATGTAGCACCAATGAATCAGGAGCACGCTTTTGCACTAGCTATTGAAAAAATGTTAAATGTAGAAGTTCCGATACGTGGTCAGTATATTAGAATTTTATTCTGTGAGATAGGAAGAATTTTAAGTCACCTTTTAAATATTACCACCCAAGCTCTTGATGTGGGAGCTTTAACTCCTTCTTTATGGGGTTTTGAAGAGAGGGAAACTTTAATGACTTTTTATGAAAGGGCCTCTGGCTCAAGGTTGCATGCAAATTATTTTAGACCAGGAGGGGTTCATAAAGATTTACCTACGGGACTAAGCGATGATATTGGTTTATTTTGTGAAAATTTTCCTAAAATTATAGATGATTTAGAAACTCTTTTAACTGATAACAGAATTTTTAAACAAAGGAATGTTGATATTGGAATAGTCACAAAACAAGAAGCTTTGGATTATAGTTTTTCAGGAGTTATGCTTAGAGGTTCTGGGGTCCCATGGGACTTAAGAAAATCACAACCATATGAATGTTATAAAGATTTTAATTTTAAAATACCTATAGGTAAAAATGGTGATTGCTACGATAGATATCTTTGTAGAATAGAAGAGATGAGAGAAAGTGTAAAAATTATTAAAGAATGCATAAAAAAAATGCCATCTGGACCAGTTAAATCTATAGACGGAAAAATAACACCACCAAAAAGAGAAGATTTAAAAAATTCAATGGAGGCTTTAATACATCATTTTAAATTATTTTCTGAAGGATTTAGAGTTCCAGCTGGAGAAATTTATACTGCAGTAGAAGCTCCCAAGGGCGAATTTGGTGTCTTTCTAATATCAGATGGATCAAATAAGCCATACAAATGTAAGATTAGGGCGCCAGGTTTTTCACATTTGCAATCAATGGATCATTTATTAAAAGGACATATGTTGGCTGATGTTCCGGCCGTATTGGGTTCTTTGGATATTGTTTTCGGAGAGGTAGATAGATGAGTATAAAAAAAATATCCAAAATTCAACCAGAACTTTTTCAATTTAATGATAAAAATTTACAAAAAATTGAAATAGAAATTAACAAATATCCTAAAGAAAAAAAAGCAAGTGCGGTATTGGCTTTACTGTACCTAGTTCAGGACCAAAATGATAACTGGATACCATTAGCAGCAATAAGAAAGGTAGCTGAAATTTTAGAAATGTCGTATATGAAAGTCTATGAGGTAGCTACATTTTATTCAATGTTTAATTTAGCTCCAGTAGGGAAGTATTTTGTGCAAGTTTGCACAACAACTCCTTGTATGATTAGAGGATCAAAAAAACTTACTGATATTTGTAAAAAATATATATCAGAAAATCAAAATGAATTGTCAAAAAACAAAATTTGCTCTTGGACAGAGGTAGAATGTTTAGGTGCATGTGTAAATGCTCCTATGATGCAAATTAATCAAGATTATTTTGAAGATTTAGATGAAAAAAATGCTGAAAATATAATTAAAAAATTACTGGAAAATAAATATCCAGAACCAGGTTCTGCCAAAAAAAGAAAAAGTAATGCTCCGGAAAAAAGTAGGTTAACTTTATTAGAAACTAAAAATGCTTAAAGACGAAGATAGAATATTTAAAAATTTATATAATGATCTCGGGTGGGATATTGATTCAGCTTTAAAAAGAGGTGATTGGGATCAAACCAAAGATATTATTGTTAAGGGAAAAGATTATATTATTAAAGAAATTAAAGATTCCGAACTTAGAGGAAGGGGCGGAGCAGGATTTCCTACTGGTTTGAAGTTATCATTTGCTCCTAAGGAAGTAGGTTCTAGACCTCATTATTTAGTTATTAATGCAGATGAGTCAGAACCGGGTACTTGCAAAGATAGAGATATTTTAAGATTTGAACCTCAAAAACTTATCGAAGGATGTTTAATTACTAGTTTTGCTATAGGAGCTAATGTTTGTTACATTTACATAAGAGGGGAATATTTTAATGAAGGTCAAAGATTACAAGAAGCAATAAATCAAGCGTATGAAAAAAATTTTCTTGGAAAAAATGCATGCAATACTGGATGGCATTTAGATATTTATATTCATTATGGTGCAGGAGCTTATATTTGTGGTGAAGAAACAGCTTTACTTGAAAGTTTAGAGGGAAATAAAGGGCAACCAAGACTTAAGCCTCCATTCCCTGCTTTAGTTGGTTTGTACGGATGTCCCACTATTGTAAATAATGTAGAAACAATTGCTGTTATACCAACTATACTCAAAAAAGGTTCTAAATGGTTTTCTTCTTTAGGTAAACCAAAAAACACAGGAACAAAAATTTTTTGTATATCAGGAAATGTAAATAACCCATGTAATGTTGAAGAAGAAATGGGAATACCATTAAAAGATTTAATAGAAAAACATGCTGGAGGAGTTATAGGCGGATGGAATAATCTTCAAGCAGTTATACCAGGTGGATCATCAATGCCTTTATTACCCAAAAGTATATGTGAAACAATAACAATGGATTTTGACTCATTAATTAAAGTCAAAAGTGGTTTAGGAACAGCAGGAGTAGTTGTTATTAATAAAGACCAAGATATTGTAAGATGTATGGCACGGATAGCTAGATTTTATAAACACGAAAGCTGTGGCCAATGCACTCCTTGTAGGGAAGGTTGCGGATGGATGTGGAGAATTCTAGAAAGAATGGCAGATGGCAATTCTACTATTAAGGAAATTGATCTTTTATACAATGTCACAAAACAAATAGAAGGACATACTATTTGTGCCTTTGGTGAAGGATCATCTTGGCCAGTACAAGGACTCTTGCGTCATTTTAGAAAAGAAATTGAGAAAAGATGCAATCAGGAACCAATAATAAAAAAGAAAGCTAATATTCCTTATTTAATAGATCAGCATTTAATGGAGAAAGATAGTGCCTAAAATTACAATTAATAATAAAGAAATTGAATTTGAAGAAGGAATGACAGTACTTCAAGCATGTGAGTTAGCCGGAGCAGAAATACCAAGATTTTGTTATCACGAAAGACTTTCTATTGCTGGTAATTGCAGAATGTGTTTGGTTGAAATGGAAAAATCTGCAAAACCAATCGCATCATGCGCAATGCCGGCTAGCGAAGGAATGAAAATTAAAACAAATACTGATTTTGTGGATAAAGCTAGAAAAGGTGTAATGGAGTTTTTATTAGCAAACCATCCTTTAGATTGTCCTGTTTGTGATCAGGGCGGAGAATGTGATCTCCAAGATCAATCACTTTTTTATGGAATTGATATTTCTAGATACACTGAGAACAAAAGAGAAGTTAAAGAAAAATATATGGGACCTTTAATTAAAACTCAGATGACAAGATGTATTCATTGCACAAGATGTGTAAGATTTGCAACTGAAGTTGCAGGCATACCTGAATTAGGAGCAATAGGAAGAGGAGAGGATATGGAAATTACTACCTATTTGGAAAAATCAATGGAGTCTGAGCTATCTGCAAATGTAATTGACTTATGTCCTGTTGGTGCTCTTACATCAAAACCTTATGCGTTTGAAGCAAGACCATGGGAACTTAAAAAAACTGAAACTATAGATGTAATGGATGCAGTTGGATCTAATATAAGAGTAGATACTTATGGTTGGGAGGTAAAAAGAATTTTACCAATGGTAAATGAAGATATTAATGAAGAGTGGATTTCTGATAAAACTAGATTTTCATGTGATGGATTATTAAAGCAAAGATTGGATACACCTTATATAAGAGAAAATGGAAAATTAAAGAAAACTACTTGGGATCAGGCTTTAAAATTATTAGTAAGCAAATTAAAAACATTTAATTCTAATGAAATTGCAGGAATTGTTGGAGATTTGGCAGATTTAGAAATGATATATAGTTTTAAATCATTTTTTGAAAATTGTTTAGAATCTAAAAATTTTGAATGTAGACAGGATAGTGTTTATTTAAATCCAGAAGAAAGGATTAATTATATTTTTAATTCATCTATAAATGGTATCGAAGAATCAGATTTTATTCTTTTGATAGGAACTAATCCAAGATTAGAGGCAACAATTCTTAATGCAAGAATAAGAAAAGCATATATTAAAAATAAAACTCCAATTTATTCAATAGGGGAACCTGGCGACTTAACATATCCATATAAGATTATAGGTTCAGATACTTCAATTATAAATGAAATTGTGTCAGAAAAACATGAAATATCTTACAAAATAAAAAAATCAAAAAAACCTATTATAGTTTTAGGAGAGTCAGCTCTTTACGGTAAATCTGGTGAGTATGTTTTTGAAACAATAAAAGATTTTTTATTAAAAAATAATTTTATAACAAAAGAATGGAATGCACTAAATATTCTCAATCAACATGCTTCTAGAGTAGGAGCAATTGATCTCAATGTTTATTCAATAGAAGAAAAAAATAATTTTAGTTTTTTTGAAAAGTTAAATTCTGATAAATTTAAATTAATTTATTTACTAGGCGCAGATGATATAAAATTTTCAAAAGGTGATAAATTTATAGTTTATCAAGGAAGCCATGGAGACAAGGGCGCAGAAATGGCAGATATTATTTTGCCCGGAGCAGCTTATACAGAAAAGAATGGTTTATTCGTTAATTTGGAAGGAAAATTACAAACTGCTTACAAAGCATCATACCCTCCAGGAGATTCAAAGGAAGATTGGGTAATTTTTAAGGACCTCGCAAATATGATGAGAAAATCTATTGGTTTTAATAACGCACAACAATTAAAAGAAAATATTAAAAAAATAATTCAAAAAAAAATTAATGATAATATTAAAAAATCACATAGACCAAATTTTGTCGAAAGTAAAATTTCTGTAAATCCTGTAGATTATTATTACACTAATGCAATTTCCAGATCTTCAAAAGTGATGAATGAATGTAGGCAAATTTCTAAAAAATTTTTATTTACAGGAATTGAAAAGGCTAGTTAATGATTTATATAAATACTTTTTTAACTGAAATTTACAAAATAACTTTTTTATTAATTCCTGTCTTAGTATCAGTTGCTTTAGTAGTTTGGCTTGACAGAAGAGTTTGGGCTTTTGTACAAAAAAGAAAAGGACCAAATGTTGTAGGACCTTTTGGGCTTCTACAAACACTAGCAGATGCTTTAAAGTATATTTTTAAGGAAATAATAATTCCAGCAAGTGCAAATAAAGTTATTTTTATTTTAGCTCCAATAATTACGCTAACTTTAGCATTAATAGCTTGGGCAGTTATACCGTTTAATGAAGAAATGGTCCTATCAAATATAAATGTTGGAATTTTATATTTGTTTGCCATGTCATCACTAAGTGTTTATGGAATTATAATGGGAGGATGGGCATCAAATTCAAAATATCCTTTCTTAGGAGCAATTAGATCGGCCGCTCAAATGGTTTCTTACGAGGTATCGATAGGAATAATAATTATTAATGTTTTGCTCTGTGTAGGGTCATTAAATTTAAATGATATTATTTTTGCTCAAGAAAAAGTTTGGTTTATTTTTCCACTTTTCCCTATGTTTGTAGTTTTTTTTATTTCTGCTTTAGCAGAAACAAATCGCCCTCCATTTGATTTACCAGAAGCTGAGTCAGAATTAGTAGCTGGTTATCAAACCGAATATTCAGGTATGATGTATGCAATGTTTTGGCTCGGTGAATATGCAAATATTTTACTTTTATGTGCTTTAGGATCAGTTCTTTTTCTAGGAGGATGGTTAAGCCCAATTGACATATATCCTTTTAATTTAATACCCGGAGCATTTTGGATGATTTTAAAAATTCTTACATTATTTATATTGTTTTCATTAGTAAAAGCTATAGTTCCTCGATATCGCTTTGACCAACTAATGAGATTGGGTTGGAAGATTTTTCTACCGCTCTCATTAATTTGGGTAGTTTTAACTGCAAGTTTTTTATTTTTTATGGATATGCTACCAACTTTAGGATGATTAAATTATGAAAATTAGTAGAATTATTAAAACTATTTTTATGACTGACTTTTTAACAGGACTATTAATAGCAATAAAAAAAATCTTTAAAACTAAAAAAACTATAAATTATCCTTTTGAGAAAGGAAAAATTAGCCCAAGATTTAGAGGCGAACATGCTTTAAGAAGATATCCGAATGGAGAAGAAAGGTGCATAGCATGTAAACTTTGTGAGGCAGTCTGTCCCGCTCAAGCTATTACAATAGAATCTTCAATTAGAAATGACGGAAGCAGAAAAACCACTCGATATGACATTGATATGCTTAAATGCATTTATTGTGGCTTATGTGAAGAGTCATGTCCAGTTGATGCTATAGTTCAGGGACCTAATTTTGAATTTGCTACAGAAACGAGAGAAGAACTTTATTATAATAAGGAAAAACTATTAGACAATGGAGACAAGTGGGAAAAAGCTTTAGCTAAAAATATTAAAGCTGATTCACCATTTAGATAAATGCTAGCTCATTCTATTTTTTTTTATTTCTTTTCAACTATAACAGTATTTTCTGCTTTAATGGTGACTATTTCTAAAAATACTGTTTACTCAGTTTTTTTTCTTATACTAGTATTTGTTAGCGTTTCAGCTTTATTTATAATGATTGGAGCAGAATTTTTAGGAATGATAATGCTAATAGTTTATGTTGGCGCCGTAGCAGTATTATTTTTATTTGTTGTAATGATGTTAAATTTATCTGAGCAATTTACAAAACAAATAAGTAGAAAAGGTTTTATAAACAATATTTCAGTTGGTATTTTAGTAGGAGTAGTAATTTTATTAGAGTTAATGGTCGTAGTCGGTGGATGGAAATATAAAAAAAATTTTATTAGCAGTTCATCGATAAATATAAATGAAAATTTAACAAATACTCATGCTTTAGGTAATGTTTTATATACTGATTATATTCATCTTTTTCAAATATCCGGAATGATTCTACTTATTGCTATGATTGGAGCAATCACACTTACATTTACAAAAAGAGAAAATATTAAAAGGCAAAATTATTTTGATCAAATAAAAAGAGATAAAGAAAGTGGTGTTTCTTTGGTTGACGTAGAAATTGGAAAAGGTATTAAACTTGATGATTGAAATTGGCTTGAGTCACTATTTAACACTCTCGGCAATTATTTTTGCTATAGGAGTAGTAGGAATTTTTTTGAATAGGAAGAATGTAATAATAATTTTAATGTCAATTGAGCTAATTCTTCTGTCAGTTAATATTAACCTTGTTTCTTTTTCTATCTATCTTCAAGATTTAGTTGGCCAGGTTTTTACTATGTTTATATTAACAGTGGCTGCCGCAGAAGCTGCGGTAGGTTTAGCTATTATTGTGATTTATTATAAAAACAAAGGTTCAATTCATGTTGAACAAATTAGTTCTTTGAAAGGCTAGTATGGAATATGCAATTGTATTTTTACCCTTAATAGGTTCGTTTATTTCAGGTTTTTATGGAAAAAAAATAGGAGACAAATACTCTCAAGTATTAACCTCTACATTAGTTTTAATTTCATCAATTTTTTCTTTAATTATTTTTTATAAGGTTTTAACTGAAAACTATTTCAGCAATAAAGTTATATTTAATTGGGTTAGCTCAGGAGATTTGATTGTAAATTGGTCTATTTATATTGATCCTTTGACATCTGTAATGCTGGTAGTAGTCAGTTTAATTTCTGCATTAATTCATTTTTATTCGATTGGATACATGGAGCATGATGAACACAAACCAAGATTTATGGCTTACTTATCATTATTTACTTTTGCAATGCTAATGCTAGTAACAGCCGATAATTTTTTACAATTATTTTTTGGTTGGGAGGGTGTTGGTTTATGTTCATATTTATTGATTGGTTATTGGTATAAAAAACCTTCAGCGAATGCTGCTGCTATAAAAGCTTTTGTTGTAAATAGAGTAGGTGATTTTGGTTTTGCAATTGGTGTTTTTTTAATTTTTTATTTTTACGGTACACTTAATTATGATGAAGTTTTTCAAATAACGCCATCATTAATTGCAAAACAATTTATATTTTTAGGCATAGAATTTGATTTAATAACATCAATTTGCCTTTTGCTTTTCATTGGTTCTATGGGTAAATCAGCACAAATTTTACTTCACACTTGGCTTCCTGATGCAATGGAAGGACCGACACCAGTTTCAGCACTAATTCATGCGGCGACTATGGTTACAGCTGGTGTATTTCTAGTTGTAAGGTGTTCGCCAATTTTTGAATACTCTCAATTAGCTTTAAATATCGTTGCTATAGTTGGAATGATTACAGCTTTTTTTGCAGCAACAGTTGCATTAACACAAAACGACATAAAAAAAATAGTAGCTTATTCAACATGCAGCCAGTTAGGATATATGTTTTTTGCAGTAGGTATTGGAGCTTATCATGTTGCTATATTTCATTTATTTACTCATGCTTTTTTTAAAGCGCTTCTATTTTTAGGATCTGGTTGTGTAATTCATTCTTTTTATGAAGAACAAGATACTAGAATGATGGGAGGAGTGTGGAAAAAAATTCCTTACACATATACATTAATGATTATAGGAACTTTGGCTTTGACAGGCTTTCCTTTTTTATCGGGCTATTATTCTAAAGATGCTATTATTGAGTTTGCGTATTTAAAAGGTGACACAATCGGTTATTATGTAGCAGTAATAGGGATTTTAACTGCTCTACTAACTGCAATATATTCTTGGAGACTTATATTCAAAACTTTTCATGGAAGGTATAACAACAAAAAGAAAAATATAAATTCCATTCGTGAATCACACTTTACTATGTTGATACCAGCAGCTCTTTTGGGCATTGGAGCTATTATAGCTGGCGCTTTGTTTAAAGAAATATTTATAGGGCAAGATTCGAATTTTTGGAACAACTCTATTTTATTTCTAAAGCCTACAAATCAGGGACACCCACCACTTTGGTTATTGCTGTTAACACCTATTATAGTAACTTTAGCTATTCCTCTAACTTATTATTTATTTATAAAAAATGAAAAAATTTTAATAAATTTTATTTCAAAAAACCAAAAACTTTATAATTTTTTATTAAACAAATGGTATTTTGACGAATTATATGATTTTATTTTCGTTAGACCGATAAAAAAGATTGGTACTTTTTTCTGGAAAAAAGTCGATGAAAATACAATAGATAGATATGGACCTGATGGGCTTTCTAGACTAATTAAAAATATATCTGAAAAAGCAGTAAATTTTCAGAGTGGATATTTATATCATTATGCTTTTGTAATGCTTATTGGTTTTTCAATAATATTAACTTATTTAATTTTGTATTAAATGGACTTTCCTATTTTATCAGCAATAATATTTATTCCTCTCATTGGAGCTTTATTTATATTTATTATTAGAGGTAATCAAAAAACTGTAGAAAAAAATTCACAATATGTGGGAATTTTTACTTCTGTTGCTAATTTTTTACTTTCACTTCTTCTCTGGTATCTTTTTGATAACTCAACTTCCAATTTTCAATTTATAGAAAAAAATAATTGGATCGATGGAGTAATTACCTTTCAACTAGGTATTGATGGGATTTCAATTTTGTTTATTTTACTTACAACCTTTATAACACCAATATGCATATTTTCTGGTATTCACAGTATTAAATTTAAGATTAGAGAATTTATTATTGCGATACTTGTAATGGAAACTTTAATGCTTGGAGTTTTTTGTTCTCTTGATTTGATAATATTTTATTTATTCTTTGAAGGTGGTTTAATACCGATGTTTTTAATTATAGGTATTTGGGGTGGCCCTAAAAGAGTTTATTCCGCATTTAAGTTTTTTCTATTTACATTACTTGGCTCAGTTTTAATGTTAATAGCAATTATATCTATTTATTGGATTTCAGGAACAACAGATGTAATTGAACTTTTAAACTTTAATATTCCCCAAGAATACCAATATTTGCTTTGGTTAGCATTCTTTAGTTCATTTGCAGTTAAATTACCAATGTGGCCCGTTCATACTTGGTTGCCAGATGCTCATGTAGAAGCACCTACCGCCGGATCAGTAATTTTAGCTGCTATACTTCTTAAAATGGCAGGATATGGTTTTATTCGTTTTTCTTTAGGTTTATTTCCAGTTGCATCAGAATATTTTATGCCTCTAATTTTTGCTTTAAGTATTATTGCAATAATTTACACATCTTTAATAGCTTTGATGCAAGAAGATATGAAAAAATTAATTGCCTATTCCTCTGTGGCACATATGGGCTTTGTCACTATTGGAATTTTTTCTTTAACAAAACAAGGAATAGAAGGAAGTATCATACAAATGATAAGTCATGGACTAATATCAGCTTCATTATTTTTATGTGTAGGAGTTCTTTATGATAGATATCATTCAAGAATGATCTCCTCTTATGGCGGGTTAGTAAACATAATGCCAAAGTATGCTTTAGTTTTTATGATTTTCACTTTAGCGGCACTAGGTTTGCCAGGAACTAGTGGTTTTGTTGGTGAATTTTTAGTTTTATTAGGCATTTTTAAAAAAAATGTTTTAGTAGGAGTGTTAGCAAGCTTAGGAATTATTTTTGCCGCAGCCTATATGCTTTGGTTATATAGAAGAGTTATTTTTGGAAAATTAAGAAATCCCGAAACTAAAGATATGAAAGATTTAAACATAGTAGAGACATTAATTTTTGCTTCTTTAGTTTTTTTAACACTTTTTTTTGGAATTTATCCAAGTCCTTTATTAAACACTGTAGATATTTCTGTGACCAATCTGATAGACAACTATCAAAAAGATATAGTTTTTTATTCATCATTAACAAAAAATTAAATGCAATTAATTATTTATATATTACCTGAATTATTTTTGTCCTTAGTTATAATGACACTTTTAATGGTAGGTGTTTTTTTGAAAAAAAGTTTTAGGTTAGTCAATTTACTTGCGATTATAAGTTTATTATTTGCTGTTATACTAGTTATTAATCAATCAGGCAATTTAGTAAAAATTTTTAATGAAAGCTATATAATTGATGAAATGTCAATTTTTATGAAAGTTTTAACTTTGTTATTTTGTTTTTTCATTTTAATTGCCTCTAAAGATTATGTAAAAAAAAATAGTATTGATAAAATCGAATATCCTATAATAATTTTAG
>CEUZ01228345.1_pt1 | contig 12247 bp, 7 predicted proteins | sample 361511 | NCBI WGS metagenome assembly CEUZ01 (sample SAMEA2622822, study PRJEB7988) | marine metagenome | biome: marine biome (ENVO:00000447); feature: surface water layer (ENVO:00002042); material: "saline water (ENVO:00002010), including plankton (ENVO:xxxxxxxx)" | depth 5 m
AACTAATGAATAATCAAACTAATGAAGTGTGACAATTACCAATGTAAAAAAATGTAGAAATATTACACATACACTTAATCAAAATGAAATAAATATAATAATAGAATATATTAATAAAGATATATTTAAGCTTATACCTACAACAACTATCATTCTTCTAACTTCTTTTCAGTGGGATTGTGGGTCATAACAACCGACTCCGTCCACCCAGGACAAGCAGGAACAGGAATGATTTAAATCAATTTCGCACACTCTTCTACTATCAGTCGCGGCACCTGGAGGAGGTTCATAATCTTTACAAGTATAATATCCAATAGCAGTTTCACCATTATTATCTTTAATCCATTCCTCACTCCCATCATAATATGCATAACACCCGCTACAATTTCTCGCGCAACGCTTGCTTCGAACATTCGTACCGTCCTCTATAACGTTTTCACATATTCTCTTGCCTCCATTCATATCACTTTCATATTCGCGGCGTCTCGATCCAGGTTGGTAGTCCACCGCTGCATACCCCATTGGCTCCCCGATGTAGGACGAGGCGCGCTCCTGGGCGGTTTGACCACCTAGATTATAATTGTTTTTGGAATCAGCCAACCCATCTACTACCCAGCTATTTTGGCGGTCATCGTACGGTTCCGTGTTTGAGTATAAGAGTTCATAACCTACCTTAAGTTGCCTACTGTGTATCCAACAAGATTCTTTCACTTCTTCAAATCCTACTTCTGGAATGTTGCCAGTGGAGCAATAAGTATGGATATCGCTGTTTGTGCAACCAGCTTCTTTAAGATTATGTTGTTCCTCGCTTGCACAGTACAAGCATTCATCATCACAGTGGTCTGATAAGCAACGACGTAACTTAATGTACGGAGTATAATCATGATTTGGATTACATTTTGTCTCAATAGTATTCAAGCATGTTTGTTTTTCATTATTTATATCAGCAAGATTCTCCGCCCATTCTTTCCAAATAGGAGGCCAATTGGGTGGAGGGGTATCACTCTGAACTTGTCCCCAACCCTGCCTTCGAGCAGGCCGGAAGGACCTATTGTAGCAATCCATAATTCTTCCAATCTCATTTGGAGGCCTACTTAAGAAAGACGGTAAAATTGGGCGGCCATTGTCAGGGTCAAGGTCAAATTCCGTTTGCTCGGTCTGCAAAGATTTTTCTAATATGTCCATACAGTTTTCTCTTTCATTTTGATCGCCGCCCAACAAGGTATCCCATGATGGTGGCAAAGCATTTTTAGCTACTTCATCGTGGGCGGTGATGCAGTCATTCATCTCTCGCCCACACCAGTTTTCTCTAAATATCCCATTGGGGTCCTTTATCCACTCCGCGAAGCTGCACACACCATTCTTGCAAAGGCCATGGTCGACGGTCTCGTCTTCGTGGATGAGGTTGCATCCCGTCCCATCTTCGGCGAACGTTTCATGGCACAAGTGGGTTGGTGCACACTCTACAAGTCTACAGCCTGTTCTCAAAGCAGCATTACCATCACTGTCTGTCACTATCTCTTCGATCTGATCCCCGGGAGCGATGCACTGTTGATTCAGAGTGCACTCCTTGCACACACCATCGTAGCATGTGCCGTTCACTGACCCGTGCATCATCCACGGGCTGCCGACCTCGATGGTGCATTGATCCCCATTTACGCAGTCTTCCGCCTGATGCCGGACCTGCTCATCGTCGTTGGCAGTGCCGTGATCTGGAGGACTGCTGTCAGCACGTACAACTTCAGGCCTGCGCATACAATTCCACCAGTTGTCGGCGTCACCCCAGTTAAAAAACTCCCTATCCATATCTCGAATCATAGAATAACCGAGATCTTCAGGTAATTCCTTGTACACCCATCTATTGTCGTTGGGATCGGCTGCCCCCGCCCTAAATTCCCAACGTATAGTTTTTATAAGTGAGTGGGGGAGGCACTCAGGATCATTCCAGCACTGATTCATTTGATTTACGCAACCACTACTCCCGCCACTTCCCACAAGCAAATTGCACCGTCGGCGCTCTTCCGGGGTGAGCTGCGCACCCTTCTCCTGTTCCGCCTCCCCACACAAAAAATCCTGCTTCTCTTCGAGCCTTTCGAGCCCTTGTGCACCAATATTAAATCCTTCTATATTAATCATTTTTGCCATAAAATAAAATATAATACCAAATAATGCTAAATATATTATTTTCAGATATAATTTATTTTTAATATTTAATATTTTTATAATTTTAGATGAAATTCGTTTATTGTAATATAAATAATTAGTAATAAAACATATTCCTGATCCATATAAAGTTAATAAAGTTAATTTTGTATGAGAATTAAGATTAAACATTTATATAAATATATGATATATTATATCATATATTATATTATAATGAGAGTTTAAAATTTAATTAAATTTTAACATTATTTTATATTAATGGAATTATTAAGAGCAATTAAGGGCTCTTAAAAAAATAATTTGAATTTAGATTAAAAATACTATTAATCACCTTAATCTGTTTTTATGACAGAAGAACAAACCAACCAGATTATTCCAGATTTTATAGAATACTTCTATGAAATAGATGTTGATTTTAAACGTCCTAATAAACCAGAAATGTTTAAGTTTCTGAAAATATATAAAAAAAAGATGGAGATTAAGAAAGAGGAAGAACCAAAAACACCTAGAGATAAAATTATTAAAATTGAAAGTAATATACCAAAATGGAAAACTACAGATGAACTTAAATTGTACTCAACCCAATTTATTGGTTTAACATTAGGAAATGCGTTTAAATTAGCAAAAATAGTTAATCCATTTTTACCAAGTATTGATGATATTATTTCTAATAAAAAAATAACAGATAAAGGATTACACGGGAAATTAGTTGAAACCCTATTATATGGTATTAAAAACAATTCAAAATCAGAATCAGATTTCACTGGTATGATTCAGTCAGAAGAGTGTATCCCGGATTTAAAAGTAACACATTTATTAGAATATGTGAATTATCCAGGAGAATATAGAGCAAAAGAAAGATTAACATGTACAAATATTTCTAGATATAATTTAGCTAATTGTGATAATTTTGTAAATTCTTGTTATAAAAATAAATGTTCAAATATTTTATTATTTGCTTTAGAATATAAAAGTATAAAAAGTGTCGAAGAATTAATGAATATTAAAATACTTCATATAATGCATATTGATTTATATCAAGTGTATAAAAGCTATATTGATGAAGATTGGACTTATATTACTAATATGGCTAAAGATAAGAAAAAAGAATTATCTCAAAAAGGTCAGAAATATTTACACGTTCATCCACACGGATCAAAAGGTTCTGAACAAAGGGCACTTGGATTAAAAAATAAATTTGTAACTGAAATCATCGGAAAAGATTTGGAAAAAAAATATAATAAAAATTTTCTAATTAAACAAGGAAATATGTTAAGAATTAAATTTTAATCTTTATTCAAAAAGTAATCAATTAAATATTGTGCTAATATAATTTTTTTTGGTATAATTATATTATCATTATTAAATAAATCTTTACATTCAATTATATCTGTTAAATTAGTATCATTGCAATATTCTTCTACTAATAATTTAATTTTTTCTAATAAATTATCTGGATTAATATAATTTGTTTCAATTCTACAATTAGCTTTTTGAAATTGTAATGGATCTATTTTGATAGAAGGTAATTTATTTTTGATTTCATCTAAATTAATATCTTTTAAATATTTATCTAAATCATTAAATGTAATATAACATTTCTTTGCTTTTTTACCCGAACCTTTATGTATTAATACATTCCATTCAAATGGATTATCTATAATATCTAATAATTTGTATGTTAAAAATTCTTTTTTATCATTTTTATTAAATATAATATTATTATTAGTTAATTCTTTTTGAATATCCGTAATATTTTTATATTTAAATATATTACTATTTAAATTTTCAAGTTCAACTCTAAATTGATTTATTTTTAAATATGGAACGTGTAGATGATATTTACTATATATAGATTTTTTACTAATTTCTTTTATTTTTAATTTTCTTCCATTTAAATTATAATCTGCTTGTTTTATATCCCTTTCTAGTGGGTTTTTTATATTTATATTATCTTTTTTTAATATAGATATACCAAGTGCTTTAGCTAAAGGAGGACAAACTGCATTTCCTATTTGTTTATGCTTTGTAGTATCATTATTGCCACTAAATTGGTATTCGAGAGGAAATCCCATAAAACATGATAATTCTCTAATAGTTGGAGTTCTATATTTATTATCTTCTTCTTCTTTATTAAATATAATAGATTCTCTTGTAGAACTAGACATAGTAGCCATAACTGTTCGACTTGGTCTATTTGTATCATCCGGAAAAGACATTTTTCCCATATAACCATGGTCTGTTTTTAATTGTTTTGATTTTTTCCAATCTATTTCCCTTATTTCTGTATCATATAAATGATCTGTTATATTTGTTATTTCTTTATTGTATAATATATCTATGAATTTATCTTTTGTATTATTTAATGGAGGTCCTAACATATTAAAGATATCTACTATTTTTAATTTTTTTTTAGTTATTTCAGGTAATGGAAAGTTACCACATACTGCCCTAATTCGGTCTTGAGGAGCTCCATAATCAGATGCTAATAATTTTTCTTTTATTGGTACTTTTAAATCAGGTCCAGATCCAGGTAATCCAAGTTCTTTCCAAGTATATTTATCTTTTATATAATCAATACTATTGGGAACATTTTCCATTATCCAATATTTACATTTTCCTTTATTTAATTTCCATAAAACTATTTTTAGATATTGGTTTATTAATTTAATTCCTAAAGTTTTATCAGCTTTTCCTGATTTATTAGAATTTGAAAAAGATATACAAGGAGGAGAACCTATTATAATATCTGTATCTGGTATATATTGATCTATTTTTTCAGGCGTATCTAAATCTAATATATTCATAAGTATTGCATTACAATTTGGATGATTTAAATCGTGTGTTTCAATAGCCGGTTTCCAATTATCAACTGAAATAACGACTTCAAATCCAGCTTGATAAAATCCCTCACTAAATCCACCTGCTCCACAGAAAAAGTCTGCAACTGTATATCTGATATCTTTCTCTTCTTCTTCATCAATATCTATTCCATGTTTTTCTTTTAGATGTTTTTTGTAATAGAATTCCCTTTTGTATTTTTTGCCACATTCTTTACAAGTAAATTCAGACATTATTTATATATTATATTATATCCATTTTTTTAAATATTTCAAATTTTAAAATATTTAATTTGAAATATTTAATTTGAAATATAATAAATATTTAATTAGTAAATAACTTTATATTTATAGATATGGAAGCTGAAGAAGATGAACTTGTTCAAGAATCTATTACAGAAAATGAGTCATATGTTTACTTTGGATGGAATAAATCTCAGGGAGATGGAAACCATACAAAAATTGGTAAAACGGAAAATTTAAAAAGTAGAGAATCATCACTAAATACTAGTTTTTCTCAATATGGAATGAATTTTGAATATCTAGTAAAATGTAATTCCAATAAAGAGGAAGCAGAGATAGAAGAATATTTACAAAGTTATTTTTATAAACATTCTACGATGCATTTTGAAAATCATACAGGTGGAACAGAATGGTTTAACAAAAGATTTAAATTAGAAGATATTAGTGAAGCTCTATCCAAATCTTATAGTAATGAAATTATAAGCGATCTAGAAGAAATTAATAGAATATTGAATGAACATACAATAAAATATGAAAAAGCGAAACAGAAAAAAAAAGAAAATATGAGTAAATTAAATAAAAAAATAAATAAAAGAAATGAAAAAAGACAAAAAAAAATTAAGAGAGATAAACAATCTATCAAAGATGAAAATATATGGCTTGAAAGACAATACCAAACAGAAATTATTAAATTAGGCTTAGAAAAACTAAGCGAATTTGGAAAATTTTATCTAGAATTGGCTACAGGTGCTGGTAAAACTTACATTGTATTTAATATATTAAAATACTTTACACCAGATATTATATTCTGTTTATCACCAAGATTAAAAATTAATAAACAAAATATTAGTAAAAAATATTTGTCTATTTTAGGTTCTGATTATCAAGTCTTTAATTTATCAGAAGATAAAGATATTGATAAATTTATGAAAAAAGATTGTAAAAAAATTATTGTTGGATGTATGAATAGCTATAAAAAATTAATTGGTATTATTAAAAATAATAATAAAAATAGTTTATTATGGTTTGATGAATCACACTGGGGTATTGAAAGTTGGTTAAAAACTCCATTAAATGAAGAACAAGATTATTTAATTAATTCACCGGATATAAATTACCGTATATTTACTTCTGCTTCTCCAAATACAGAAGTTGTAGAAAATAATGAAAGAATATTTGGTAAATTATACAAAGATATTACTGTAAAAGAATTAATTAAATTACAATATTTATGTAATATTAAACCATTTATATTTGAAACAGATAAAGAAGATGTTGATTATTCACAAACTATTTTAACTGATTTCAAAAATTATAATAGAAGTTGGGGTTTATCATTTCATACAAGTTGTATGAATGCATTTAATATGTTTCTCAAGCACTATGAAGAATATGACAAAAAATTAACTGTAATAAAACCGTACTTAATAGTAGGAGAATCAAAAGAATTTAAAAAAGATAAAAGGTTAAGTAATGTTAATTTAGATTATAATTATCATTCGTTTAAATCATATGAAGAGAGTAAAAAGGGTATTGCTTATGTTGTTAAAATGTGTGATATGGGTTATGATTTTAAGAATATTGATTACATTTCATTAACTGATAAAAAAGTGAGTTATTCAGATTTAATACAATGTATAGGAAGAGGATTAAGGTCTGATAAAAAGGGAGATAATGATAAAAATTCAGATAAAGAATTATATTTAATGATACCAAATTATATTGATGAAGACAATTCCGATAATTTTGATAGTATTATTAATGTAATTCAGTATCTACAAAATGATATTGGTTTAGATTGGGAAGATATACTTTATAAAAGTTATAAACCAGGTGGTGGGGCATCAAGTAGTTCAGAAAATTATGAAGGTAAAAAAGTTATAAAATCAAAATTAATGGATGCTATAAAGTTAAGACCTCCTGTTTGGAATACTACAAATCAGTTAGTACGTTATTGTAAAAATAATAATATTCATTCTATTAAAGAATATCATTATTATAGAGAAAAATATATATCTATGAATTTACCAGATGTTTTACCGATTGATTTTAATTGGTGTGATACATATAGAAAACATAAATTTTATAATAAAATAGATTGTATAAATAAAATAAAAGAAATAATGGAATCCAATACAGATTTAGAATATATGGAAGATCATGAAGAAATATCATATATATTAAATAATATTGATACTAAAATTCCGAATGCTTGTCTATGGTCATTTTATGGCGGTAGTCAAAGTGAATATTTAGTATTTAGTATTTAATTAACAATATGAATGAATTATACTTAATGGAATTTTACTATCTAAATTAATTAATTCATTTTTTAAATCTTCAATTTTTTGTTTTGTTTCAATTTTTTTTTTATCACACTTTTCTTTTAATTCATTAATTATAATTTTTTGCTTTTCTATTGATGGTAATGCAATTTTTAATTTTTTTAGATCTCTTGAATATACATGTTGTCTTCCTCCACCTGATTGTAATTTATATATCTTATTTTGTATTGATTTTAGATATCTATATAAATATTCATTATTACATATATTAAGATCCTTTGGAATAATTGAAAAACAATCACCTGCCCATACTTTTTTATCATTCATACTAATATATCCTGCTGTTCCACTACTAGCACATAATATAGTATTTTCATTTCTATTATATTTGTTATGATAACCTGTTGGTGAAGTGCCACTATTTATTACTGGATAATCACCTATAACATAATTACATTTTTTTAATGATGAACCATTTTTAAATTCACATATATCATCTAATTCAACTTCTGGAACTTTAAAGTATGTTTTTTCTTCTTTAAGATAAACAGACATATTAAGGGAATAATTTGTTGATTTTAAATCTTCTTCTGTAATTGTAAATAATTCTTTTACTACATTACATTCTTTTGTTGTATCAAAATATTGAATATTTTTGGTTTTACCATTCTTAGTAAATACAAGAACATTCGTTTTAACTGTCACGTGTTCAAATGTTCCTTGTGGCATTTTAATAATCATTTTAAGATTAACATTGTTTAATAACCATTTTCTAAAAGTCTTTGACCATTGTGAATTTCCATCAAATATTTCTCCATCTGGTAAAATAATAATACCTAACCCATTCTCTTCAAGTTTGTAGACAAAATGTTGAGTAAATAAACATGCTCCATTATTTGTTTCAATTGGATAAATTTCTTTGAATAATTTTTTATATTTTTCTTCATCTTCTTTTTTATCCTCTTCAGTATCATATTTATCTTTCAAATGAAATTTAATAAATGTTTCAATTTCTCCATCAAATGTTTGTTTGCTTTTGCCTTTGCCTTTTGTATATTTTTTATATTTAATAGATGTTCCAAATGGCGGATTTGCTAATCCAATAATATGTTTTTTAAATATATTTTCACTTTCACTTAAACTATTACAACTTTCTAAATTTTTAATAATTTTTCCTGATGTTAAATATAAACTTACAAAAGCAAACTTTATTGTATCTGGTGATAATTCACATCCATAAATATATTCAGCATTCATAGTATATAAATTGAAAAATCTTGTTAAAAATCCTGCAGTACCCATTGTAGGATCAAAAATACTTGTTTCTTCTGATAATCGTTCAATGATTAACTTTTTTATTTGATTAAAATTATAAATCATATTTAATGTATGTCTTGGTGTATTAAATCCACCAAAAGCTTTTGCTTCTCCGCCAGTATATTTTCTAAATAATTCATGAATATCACCACAAGAACAAGCAAATGCATCTTTAAAATCATTATCTACTTTTATATTATTAAATTGATGAATCATGTAAGTAAATGTTTTATGTCCTTCACCGCTTTTATTAAATTCAAAAATTCCATCACCTTCTTTAAAAATATCTGGAAGAATTTTACTTAAACAATTATTAACATATAATTTCCATTTATTTAATGGATTTTCATCTTCAATAAATGATTTAATATTACTTGAATAATTTTTATATAATTCTTTACGATTATCTGTTAAATTATCTAATTTATCTATTTCTTTCTTAAAATCAACTGAATTAAAATAATCTTTTAATATAATTATAGGTAATACTTTCATCATATCTCTCATTGCTGTAATACCATTTATTTGATTATTTGCAAACATAAATTGATGAACATTATCGATTACCTTTTGTAATTTACTAAATTGTTCTTTATATTTTGAATTATCGTTATCATTTGATTCTAATTCCCAAACAATTTCATTAGATGGTTTATATTTAGTCATTTCTGTTTTTATATTATTAACTGTTTTATATAAAGATAAACATTCAATTATCAAATTAATTATATTTTTTTTTATATCTTCAAAATTTATAATATTTTTATTTAGGATTTTTTTATCATTATCTAATATTACATTAGATTTGTAAAACTTTTTAATAATTCCTTTTTGTGTCTTTCTTTTATATTTATATGATACTTCTATATTATTTATAAATTTATTAAATTTTTCAATGTAATTATATTTATCAATTATATCCTGTAATGATAACTTTTCCAATTCATTTTTAAAAATTTGACAATTCTTTTTATGTTTAGCTGATTCACAATGTTTTTCTATATGACTTTTTTTATCTGGTCCAAAACCCGTTTTCTCATATTTTTTACAAATTTTACAAGTCCAATTAGTATCCGTATTTTTCGGCATTTTTTTAGGCATTTATATTATATAATATATTATATTTTATTTTTAAGTATTTTTAAACGGCGAAATTTCAAATTTAATAAAAATAAAAAATAAATAAATTATTATTAATAATGGATAAATACACTATTTATATTATATGTAAATCGGAAGAGATATTTGAATCTAAAAAAAAAGAGCTTTCTAAATTTAATAAATTAATCTCTTTTTTTTATTGGGTCCCAGCTGTATTCTTACAAATACACGAAACTAATCAAGATTTATTATCTAAATTAAATACTAGATATAATACAAAAGAGCAAAAGAGAATTGGTCATTTAGGTTGTATCAGTGCCCACAGAAATACTTTATTATCTATAATTAATAATAATTCTATTAATAATATTATATTAGAAGAAGATGCTACTATAGAAAATAATTTACCTAAACCACCTGATAATACTTGTTATTTAGGAGGTTGGATAATTCCTCCCCAAGTTTCTAAAATAGGTAAAGTGAAAGTAAATATTATGAATATAAAACAAAATCAATTAAATAATATCATGTATGATAAATTTAAAATATTAACTACCCATTCTTTATTTATTAAAAATGTAGAAGATGCTCTTTTAATTTTACAGAGTTTATTAATAGATAAAACTAAAAATATTGATATACATTACTCTGACCATAAATTAATTAAATATTTTTATTATCCTTGTATATTTAATCAAGCTAGAAGTATATCAGATATAGATCAAAAATATAATAAGAGCGATATATTAACTATCAATTATGGATTATAATTATTTAAACATAAATTGAATAATTATTATTAATAAATGAATAGATATTTAGGTAATATATGTATTAGTGCTGTATCAGCAGTTGCTGGTGGTACAATAGCACATTTAACAGATGCACAAATAATAAAAAATTTAGAAAAGATTAATGAACAACTTGAAGATAAAAATATTAAATATAAATTACATATTATAAAATTAAATAAAATTATATCTTATTATGAAACAAAATATAATGAGAAAGTTGAAATAACAAAAGATAGAAAAATAAAAAGTAATTTAAATACTGTTAATGAAAAAGAAGAAAAAGAAGAAAAAGAAGAAAAAGAAGAAAAAGAAGAAATAAAATTAGAATTTAAAGAAGAAATAGAAGATAATTCTACATCAACTGAAGAAGATTTTGAAGATACAACAGAAATAAAAGATAAAAATACTAATAATAATATTAATAAATTATCAGAAGATAATAGAGTGAATTCATTTGAATCTGTAGAAGATTTAGAAGAAAAAATAGAAATAGAACTTGAAAATGATGAATTAATTCAAGAAAATCAAGAACCTATTATAGAAGATGAACTGGCTGGATAAAGCCAAATTTAATAAAAAGAAAAATCTTCTTCATCTTCTATGTGATCTTCATCATCTATTAATTCTTCTTTTTTAATTGTATTAACATTATCTTTAATACTTAAACTTTCTTTTAATTTATTTAATATATTAAATTTTTCATTTAATTTTATTAATAAAGATTTATAAATAGTAATTATATAATGTAATTCTTTTTTTATCATATTTATAATTAAAATATAATTTAAAAAAATTGTATTTATATTATCTGGAATATCAGAATCATTTTTATTTGTAATTAAACTATCAAAAATTGAAGAATTTTTATTTTGTTCTTTTATATATTCCATATACATTTTTTTGCTTTTAGTAGATAAATCAGTTAATAAATAATTATAATCTGGTTCTAAATTAGTTATTACATTCATTACCTTTTTTAATTCTGTTTTTAATTCATCAATTGATTCGTTACAATTTATTAATATTATTATTACACTATCTTTAATATCATCATCAAATTGATTATTTTTTTTTTGAATTATACTTTCAAATCCAGTTATATTAAATAATAATTCATTATAGTTTTTATTATTTTCAATAAAATCATCATAATTATAAGTTTTATCCGAATTATTAAAAATATCTTCTGGTTCTATTTCTAAATTCCATTCATTTATAGTTTTTTGTATACATTCGTTAAAATATATATTATCTATATATTTATTTACATTTTTTTCTATATTTTTTTTTATATTAAATAATATCTTTAATAAATTAGTATTTTTAGATGTACATAAATATAATAAATGTTCTAAAAAACTAATATAATGTAATGTATTTTGGACTTTGTTTTTAAGTTTAATATTATCATGAACATTTATACTTCCATCTGAACATTTGTCTACTAAATCTTTCTTTTCTAAATATTTTAAATTATCCATTATATGTATATTATATATATTAA
>CEUZ01163981.1_pt1 | contig 12245 bp, 12 predicted proteins | sample 361511 | NCBI WGS metagenome assembly CEUZ01 (sample SAMEA2622822, study PRJEB7988) | marine metagenome | biome: marine biome (ENVO:00000447); feature: surface water layer (ENVO:00002042); material: "saline water (ENVO:00002010), including plankton (ENVO:xxxxxxxx)" | depth 5 m
CAAAGTACCATCGGCGCAGAAAGGCTTGACTTCCGAGTTCGAAATGGTATCGGGTATTACACTTTCGCAATAATCACCAGGCGCCTCTTTATACTTTAATTCAGATTATTGTAAATAAGATTTTTTATTTTTTTTATAATCATCGCAAGTAATTTCGAGACCCTTTATAAGACTATAGGTACTTTTCCAGCCATACTTTTTAGCTAAAGTTACATTTAATAGTTTTCTTGGTGTACCATTAGAAGTGTTTTTAATGTACTTAATTTTAATTTTACTATTTAAAAACTTCAGAATAAATTTTGCATACCACTCAATCGAATAATCTTTTCCTGATCCAATATTTAAAAAAGGTTCAGAAATTTTTTTTTTAAGAAAAAAAATAACTGCATCTGCAAAATCATCTACAAATAGTAATTCTCGCTTAGCTCTTCCATTGCCCCATAAAAAAATATATTTTTTATTTTTTTCAATAGCATCGATTGCTTTTCTGATAAGTGCTGGGAAAAAGTGTGAAGTCTCTAAATCATAATTATCATTTGGTCCATACATATTAGTTGGCATTAATGATTTATAATTTAAATTATAATTTTCAGAATAAAACTTACACATAAAAAGTCCTGCTATTTTAGCAATCGCATAAGCATCGTTGGTCTTTTCTAAAGGACCAGATAAAATGTATTTTTCTTTAATTGGTTGATTGCAATTTCTTGGATATATACAACTTGAACCTAAAAATAATAAATTTTTTACATTTGCTAGATATGATCCATGAATTAAATTATTTTGTATAGTTAAATTTTCATAAATGAATTTTGATTTAAAATCATTATTAGCTTTAATTCCTCCTACTCTCGCAGCGGCTATAATTACATAATCAGGTTTAATTTTTTTTAAAAATTTATATGTTTGTTTCTGGTCTAACAAATTTATATCTTTTTTTGATCTTACAATAATATTTTTATAATTTAATTTTTTTAATTTCCTATAAATTGCTGAACCAACCATGCCTTTGTGACCAGCTAAAAAAATCTTTGATTTTTTAGATAACATTATTTTGTTAAAATTAATTTTTCTTCTTCTCCAATCATATCTTCGATTAAATTTAAAAGATTTATTTTCGGTTTCCAATTTAACAATTTTCTAGCTTTTTTTGCATCTCCTAAAAGTGTATTTACATCGAGTGGCCTAAAATGTTTTTTGTCTACTTTAACTATCGCTTTTTTCGACACTGTATCGTATCCAATTTCATTAATGCCTTTGCCTTTCCATATTATTTTCATTCCAAGTTTTTTTGCTGCAAATTCTACAAATTTTTTTATCGTATATTGTTTTCCTGTTGCTATAACAAAATCCTCTGGTTTTCTCTGTTGTAACATTTTCCACATCGCCTCAACATAATCTTTTGCATGTCCCCAATCTCTTTTTGCATTTAGGTTTCCTAAATATAAATGTTTTTGATATCCATATTTTATTTTTACCAATCCATTAACAATTTTTTTCGTAACAAATGTTTCACCACGTCTAGGGCTTTCGTGATTAAATAAAATACCATTACAAGCAAAAATTCCATATGCTTCTCTGTAATTTTTAGTTATCCAATGTGCATAAAGTTTAGCAACACCATACGGACTTAATGGATAAAAATTTGTTTTTTCTCTTTGTGGTATTTCTTGAGCTTTACCAAACATTTCTGAAGTACCCGCTTGATAAAATTTTGTTTTTTTTTCTAGCTTATGAAATTTTATAGCTTCTAGAATTCTTAATGCACCTAATGCATCTGCATTTGCCGTATACTCTGGCACTTCAAAAGATACCGCAACATGAGATTGGGCTGCTAGATTATAAATCTCATCAGGCTTAATTAGATTTATAATTTTTGAAACTGATGTTGAGTCAGTTATATCACCATAATGTAAAACAAATTTTTGATTTTTTTCGTGTGGATCTTGATAAATATGATCTATTCTTCCTGTATTTAAAGAAGATGATCTTCTTTTAACTCCATGCACTATGTATTTTTTCTTTAACAGAAGTTCCGATAAATAAGATCCATCTTGGCCAGTAATTCCAAATATTAAAGCTTTTTTTTTCATCAATTATAAAATCTTTATAATAAAATTTCTATTTTTTATATAATATTTTCATCAAATTTATATATTTTAATTACAAAATTTGCTCACTATTGTCGTTAAATAAAAATCAATGTTATTTTTATATTTTAAATTATTTTTATTAAAAAAATATTTTATATACTCAAAAGCTTGTTTTCTTCTTTTCCACCAGGACGCTGATAAATATTGAAATTTTGATGACTCGCTACTTAAAATTTGTCTATAAAAAGTTAAATTTTTCTCATAAACAAAAAAACTTTTATTTATATAAAGAAGATAAATAGCAAATCTAAAATCCATCCAAATATCTGGAAACCTATTAAAATTTACCCCTTTTAATATTTTTAAAAAAAAATCTCTTCGAATAGATATACAGCTTTGCGGTGGAATATAAGGCCAAATATTTTTTATAAATTTTTTCCTATTTTTTTTAAAAATTAATTTTTTATTCAATTTGAGTATAGGTAAATCATAAATAACTTTAAGTCCATCATTTTTGTTAAAAATATTTATTATATTTTTTACTTTTTTTTTATGAAAATAATCATCGCTATCTAATAAAAAAATTATCTCACCAGAAGATTTTTTGAAAGCTCTTTCATAAGCTTTCATTTGATTATACGATCCGTATTTACCTCGTGATAAACGTTTTATAATTTTTACTTTTTTATATTTTTGTGCAATTTCCAATGATCCATCATTTGAACAATCATCATGAAAAATAATTTCTAAATTTTTATACGTCTGATTAATAATAGATTTAATACATTCATCTATATATTTTTTATTATTATAGTTAATAATCAAAATAGAGGCAGTTTTTTTTTTACTCAATTTAAATTCCTTTATTTATAAATATATATTCAAATGTTTTTCTAAACGGCATTTTTGCTTTAAACATTTGCTTGAAGTTGTTATCGGTTAAAAGTTTTCTAATATCTCCGAATTTATAATTTTTGTTTATCATATTATCATAATGATGTTCAAAAATTATAATTTTCATACTTGATAATTTTTCTTTTAATCCCAGTAAAATTTCATATTCATAACCCTCTGTATCAATTTTTAAAATATCCACAAATAATATATTCTTTGAGTTCATATAATTGTAAAGATTGTCTATTTTAATTTCTATTGGTATGGAAGGATTTTGATTTCTAAAAAAATTTAAAATTTTGCTTTTCTTTTTATAGTAAGATGAATCAATATTAAGTTTATTGATTGTTGAAGAAGAACTTTCTGGTAGTTGGTGAAAGATTACTTTCTTACTATTTGATCCAATTCCAATGTTTTCAATAATTATTTCTGTATTATTAAATTTAATATTAAATTTTTTAGTATTTTTTTTTAAAATATTAAAGTTTATTGGACTAGCTTCAAAAGAAATAATTTTTTTAACTCTAAAATTTGATAAAAAAAAAGTAATTGATTCACCCTTATGTGCGCCAACGTCGAATATCATTGATAAATTATCAATTTTTAAATTTTTTAAAAATGAAATGATTTTTTTTTTGTGAAAATAATCAAATACACTTACAAAAAAAAGTATGGTTTTTTTAATCATTATTTATTAATAAATATTTTTTTTCCAAAAATATGTTTAAATTTTGTTCTGTCGATATTTTCCATTTGATCTTGAATTCTAAAGTAGTGTTTATCTATCTTATAAAATGTCTCTTTTAATGGCATATAATTGTAAATATTTATTTCATTTTTAATTCTATTTAAATTTCTTCCCAAAAATATTGATGTAGTAATTATTATTATTATTACAGAAAAAGTTGTAAAATTTAGTAAATTTATTTTAAATGAATTTAAAATTAATGATGATGGTATAAATAAAATAAATGCAATTAAACAGTAACCACCATATCTCAATGCAGGATGGTTATAAAACCATTCAAAAGTTAGAATAATTATTGATGCAAAAATAAGTATTTGGTATTTATTAAAGTTAAATTTATTTTTATTTTTAAATTTCTTTATAAAGAAAAATATTAAATAAAAAATCAATACCATAAACAAAATTCCAAATAGAAAATCTGAAACTTTGTTAAAAAAATAATTATGTATCCAATTACCTACCCAATTAAAATGAACTATATAATAATCAGGATTATCAACTGTATAATTTGGTGTAGAGCCTGCTTTTGACCATAATTCATAGTGGTCATTCATTCTGTTTACTTCGGTAATAGGCAAAGACCAACTGAAATTCTCTAGACATGTAATGCTCACTGGATATATTAAACATCCGGTATTTATAAAGTAATTTCCAAAAATAAAAAACATTAATAAAAATAAAAAAATAAAAATTTTATTAATGAAAAAATATTTTAAAGTAGAAATTAGTTTTTTCTTTTTTTCATAAATATAAAAGAAAAAAGGTATAAAAATAATTAGATATAAAATATAAAAAGCCTTAAGTGAAATAATTATTCCTAGTAAGCAATAAATAAAAATTAAATCAATTTTTTTTTCATTATTTTGATGGAAACATTCAAGTATTAAAGTTATTAATATGAATATAAGTATTTGGGCTGATCGATCAGTACCATGTTCTCCAATTCTATAAAAAAAAATATTAATGAAAGCAAATAAAAATAAACTTAGATAGGTTGTATAATTATTGATATAAATTTTATTAATTTTATTTTTCATTTCGTTTAAAAAAAATAAAATTTTTTTTAAAAAATATATATTTGCAAATCCTAAAAAGTATATTGATGAAAAATTAAATAAATAAAATTCTGCTTTAGGAAGAAAAAATAAGGAATTTAAATAAAAAATTGATGATGGTGTTCTAAAACCATGGTTAAATTGTCCAACTCCAATAAAAGAACTCTGTTGTGTTAAATAATAAGTGTATGGAAAATGATAATAAGGAAAATCATCGTGATTTTTAAAAATTAAAGAAGAAATAATTAATAGTGAAAAAACAATTAAAGTTAAAAAAATTTCATTTTTTAATCTTTTAAAATTTATTATTATGTAAATAATAAAGAAAATTAAACCTGCAAGTAAAAATAAAGAATTATGTATTTTTGAATGTGGTATAAATAAATTGCTTAAGTAGGAGTAAAATATCAAGAAAAAAATACCACATAAACCTATATATCCGAAATTTGCTTCTATTTTATTGTTAAAAAATCTTAAAAAAGTTATCCCATAACCAATTATTGAAAATAAAATAAGGAAATAATAAGAAATAAATAAAATAAAATTATTATACATCTGATATTTATATTCTTTTTTTTATATTAAAGTATATTTTTTATTTGCTTGATTTATAAAATTTAAACTAATGAAAAAAACAATATTTTTTGTATTTATTTCATACACCATTTTAATTCTAGGTTTTTTTTTAAATGCAGACCCAAACGGTGGCGCCTTTAATGATTATATAAATCATATAAGAGTTATAAAAAATTTTAGCAATGATTTTCATGCTACTTTCTACAATTATGATCAATATGCTACAAGACATAGTCCGGTCTTATATATTATTATTTCACTTTTTTACAAAATAGGAATACCAGATCAATTAATTAGATTTTTTAGTGTTCATTTCGCACTATTGCTACCGTTTATTTTTTATAAATGCCTTTTAATTAAATTCCCAAAAATAAATAAGGAATATTTGATTTTATGTAGTTGTATAATATTATTCTCTCCAACATTTTGGTCATTGAGTATTTGGCCTGACAGTAGACTATTTGGATTAATATTTTTTTGTTTAAGTATTTTTTATTTTTTAAAGTTTAAAATAAAAAAAAATTTTAAAAATTCTTTTAAATGTGTTTTAGCTTATACGCTTTCATCATATTTAAGTCCTAATTTTGCAGTTTTTTCTATTTTTTATTTTTATTTTTTCTTCATTGAATTTAGATTCAATAAAGAGATTTTTTTAATTATATTAATAAACTTAATTTTTGCATTACCAGCTTTTTTATATTTATTTTCTTTAGATAATTTATTTATATTGAATCCCGCTACTCCAGGAGGAATTGGAGAAATTGATTCTTTCAATATTAATAATAAAATTTTGATAATAAGTTCAATTTTATTTTTTTATTTAATACCTTTCATATTTATAAGATCAATTAATTTGAATTTTTTGAATTTAAAATTTGTAATATTTTCAATTCTTATTGTTTTATTTTTGTCATTAAATTTTAATTATAATACAAAATTAACTGGTGGCGGAATATTCCTTAATGCTTCAAATTATTTATTTGATAATAATTTGTTTTTTTTATTAATATGTGTGCCTGCAATTCTTTCTATTTTAAATATATCTAAAATAAACAAAATAAATATTTTAATATTATTGCTTATTTTAATCAGCAATCCTCAATATACAATTTATCACAAATATTATGATCCACTTATATTTATTTTGATCATTTTAATATTTGAATTAAAAATTAATATCAAAAAATTATTTAATTATAGATCTATTATGTTTTTTTATTTATACAGTGGATTATTTTTAATTTTAAACTTTTTTAAATGAATAACATTACACTTATAATTCCAGCTAAAAATGAAGCTGAATCTTTGCCAGAAGTAATAAATGAATTAAAAAAATACGAATATAAAGTAAATGTTATTCTTCATAAAACTGATAAATTTACTATTGAATCAATAAAAAATCTTGATGTTGAAATAAAATTTCAAAACAATTTTGGTTACGGGGATGCCTTAATCTATGGAATAGAAAATTGTACAAGTGAATTATTTTGTATTTTTAATGCTGACGGATCTTTTATGCCATCAGAAATAAATACAATGAAAAAGAAGCTTGAAAGTGAAAAATTAGATTTTGTTTTTGGTTCAAGGTACCAAAAAAATTCCTTTAGCGAGGATGATACAATAATTACATTGGTAGGAAATTATATATTCACTGCAATTGGTAAAATTTTTTTTAATTTGCCTATCACAGATATACTCTATACTTTTGTTTTGGGAAAAACAGAAAAAGCAAGAAAATTAAAGCTTGATCAAAAAAATTTTTGTTTTTGTGTTGAGCTTCCAATTAAAATAAAGAAAAATAACATGTTATCTGCATCGATAAGTTGTTTTGAGAGAAAAAGGATCGCTGGATTTAAAAAAGTTAATGCTTTTAAAGATGGGCTTACAATATTAATTTATATGATAAAGTCATATTTTGTTAATAAATAATGTCTCTTTCAAATATTGAACCAAAAAATAAATTTAGCCTAGCGGCTATAATTATTTCATTTCTTCCAATAACTTTTTTTTTAGGTTCTGGATTAGTTAATTTTTTCGTAATTTTATTAGATATTTTATTTATTATTGAAATAATTAAGAATAAAAATTTCAAATACTTAAATAATATTTATTTCTTTTTATTGATTATATTCTGGACTGCTTTGATAATAAATTTAATATTTAGTATAAGTTTTCACAATTCTTTACCAAGAACAATTGGTTTTTTAAGATTTATCTTTTTACCCTTTGCAATTAACTATTTTTTATTTGATAGAAAAGAAAATTACTCAGATTTTATATTAAAGATTTGGACCGTTGTATTTCTAATAATTTCTTTTGATTTAATATACGAATACGTTTTTGGATCAAATATATTAGGCTTCAAATCATATATGCCTGGAAGATTAAGTGGTTTTTTTAATCAAGAGTTAAAGATAGGCCATTTATATTCAGCGTTTATTTTAATTTCATCATCATATATTTTTGAAAAATTAAAAAAATTAAAATTTAATAAAAATTATTATTTTGAATTTTTACATAGTAATTTAATTTATTTATTTATTATTTTATTTTTATTTGTTTCATTTGTAATTGGTGAAAGATCAAATTTTATTAAAACATTGCTAATTTCATCAATATTCATAATATTTTTTGAAAACAAAAATTTTTCTAAAAAAATTATTTCTTTATTAATTGGATTCATAATTTTTTTCTCAATAATACTTAGTAATGAGAATTATAAATACAGATTTTGGAATTCTTTTTTTGGTCCATTACTAGACAACCCTGTAGAATATATAAGTAATTCAAATTATGGCACTCATTATAAAGTGGGCATAGAAGTATTTAAGAATAATAAATTTTTTGGCGTTGGCCTAAAAAATTACAGAGAAGAAATCACTAAAGATTATTATGATAAAAATGCATCTATTCATCCGCATCAAATACATATAGAGCTATTATCAGAAATAGGTATATTTGGTTATTCAATTTTTATTATTTTATTTTTTTTATCTTTAAAAAATGCAATTACAAATTTTCTCATTAAGAAAAATAATTATAAATTAGCTGGTATTCTCTTCGTTTTAGTAAGTTTGATGCCTATTATTCCTTCTGGAAGTTTTTTTACAACTTACGGAGCTACATTATTTTGGATAAACTTTGGTTTTTTAATTAAAAAAGATTGACAATTTTAATTTTTTTGGTTCATCAAATAAAAATATGTAAATAAATAAATTGTAACGTTAAGTATGATCAGTAAAATAATTTTGTCTGTCTTTGTTACAAAGTTGATTGATATAAAAAAAATAATTAAATTATAAATATTTATAACTATTGACGTGGTTTGATTGGAATAATTTTTACTAAATATCTTTTTATTTTTTATATATTTAAAAATTAATTGATGAAGATGATTATTGTCAGGTTTAAGAGGATCTATTTTGTTAAGTTTTTTTCTAATTATGGAAAAAAAATTCTCAAAAACAGGGTACCATAGCAATAATGCAATAAAATAAGGTGATATATTTAAGTTTTTTTGATGAATATAAATCAATATACTTCCAGTAAAAAAAGCAAGCAGATATGCGCCTGAGTCACCCAAATATAGGTAATTTAACAAATTTAAAATTAATAAGAATAAAATACACAGCAGCATTGTTAAAATAATTTCGCCATCAAAGTATATTATTTTATTAAAAGTTAATATTTGTAAAATTAAATATACACAGAGGAAATATCCTAAATTTAATCCATTTGATCCATCAATAAAATTTGATCCATTAATTAGTATCAATAAACAAAATGCTGTAAAAAAATATTTAAAATATTGATTTGAAAATAAATTTTCAGTGAAATCTAATCTTATATCATTAATTCTATATTCAAAAAAATACAGAAAGGTTAAAATTATAAAACACTGTATTATAAATCTTTTATTTGGAGAACGAATTAAATTTAAATCTGACAAAATACCAACAACAAAAATGAAAAGTGAAAAGATTATCAAATAATTATTAAATTTAAAAAAATTGAATGAAATAAAAATAATAATTATTAAACCTCCAATAAGTGGTATGGACTCACTTCCAATTAATTTTTGATGTTTATCATTAAATTTGCTTAACAAAATTGAATATTTTTTTGTAAGAAAATATATTAATAAAAATGTTAAAAATAATAATGAGAATGTTAAGTAAATATTAGTCATTACGTTTTTTTAAATAATTTGTTGATAAAATAAATGTTCTCACAACTGATAAAATTATATTTAGTTTTTCATATTTATTGTAAACTTTTATTGAATCTAGGATTTTTTGCAGAACTGATTCTGATAGAGAGTTTTTTGCATTAGTCCAATTGGTTAATTTTTTTTTTAATCCATAAAAGACTACATTGGATCTTGCTAATTTTAGCCACAATACGTAATCCTCTTTTGTCTTAAGTGATGGAAAAGGATTTTTCATATTTAGCAAATTTTTTTTTACCATTACTGTAGACAATCCTATATCACAAGAGTTTAACAAGTCTTGATAATTCATATTTTTAGCGATTCTTGAAGAAATAATTTTTCTATTTTCGCTAATCAAATTATAAGAAGTATGTGTTGCTAAATAATTATTTTTTTTCATAAATTGTATTTGCGTCGATAATTTATTTTTTTTCCAGCTATCATCACTATCAAGGAAAGCTATATATTCGCCCCTAGAAATTTTAATTCCTTTATTTCTTGAAAAGCCTGCGCCTAAATTTTTTTTATTCTCAATTAGTTTTAATTTTTTTATATTTTTAAAATAATTCTTAAGTTTATTTGATAAATTAACATTTATAATAGGGTTATCATTTATAATAATAATCTCATAATTTTTATAAGATTGATTTAAAACCGATATTATAGCTCTTTTTAAATAAAAAAAATTTTTGTAGAATGGTATGATTATACTAATTTTTGGTTTCATTAATTAATAAAATTTTTTAAAATTAATTTTTCTAAGTTTCTTGTAGTTTGTTTTTCCTTAAATTGATTTAGTTTAAATCTTGCTTTAATTATTTTTTTTCTTAATTTTTTTGGATTTTTTATAAACATATCAATATTTTTTGAAATCTCTCTTTCATCAAAATTTTTAATTATTTTTCCATATTTACCATTTGATAATAATTCAGGTATCGCTCCAACGCCATTACATGCAATTACAGGTACACTATAATTAATGCACTCGACAATGCAATTCGGAAGTCCTTCAAACAAAGCCGTATGTACTAAAAGATCAGCATCTTGATAAATTTTTTTCTTATTGTTTTCGTGAGCCATTAATTTTACTTTTGCATTTAATTGATTTTTGAATATATTTTTTGTTAATTTATTTTTAAGTTTACCGTCCCCGTAGATAAATAATCTAAAATTTTTACAAATAACATATTTTAAAGAGTTTATTAATAAAAAATGATTTTTTTGTTCAGTTAATCTTCCAACTGAAATAATTTTGAAAATTTTATTTTTTCTAAAAATTTTTTTTTTATATATTTTTTTTATAGAACCTGAAAATACAGTTTTAGAACTTATCCCTATTTCAGAAAATTCTTTTTTACCAGTCAAAGAGTTTGAAATTACTAAATCTGCTTTTAAATATAAAAATTTTATTAAAAATTTAATAAATTTATTTTTTAAAAAAGATATAAATGATAAATAAATATCTAACTCCTTAATTGAAGTACGCTCAAATAGAAAAATTTTTAGTTTATCTATTTTTCTTAAAAAAAATATGCTTAAAATATTTGAAAAATGAATATTAGAAATAAATATATTTTTTTTTTTTCCAAAACTTTCTTTAATCAAAATTTTTTTAATTTTAAAAAAACTAAAAAAAGTTTTAAATATTGGTGCTTTAGTTTTTAGTTGAAAAATTTTAACATCTTTAGGAATATCATTTTTATAGCTAGAATTATTTAAAAAAAAAATACTTACCGCAAATTTACTTCTATCCAAATTTTTAAGAAAACTTAAAATTGCATTTCCGGCTCCACCATAATTAAAATTTGATATAAAAAAAAATAAATTAACTTTCATGATTTAAAATTTTATTCAATATTTTAAAATGATTAAATAAAGAAAATTGTCTTGTTTTATTTTTTAAACTTAATCTTTTTTTATCTAACAAATCTCTCTCATATTTCATTTTATATTATGGATGCTATTTTATTCAAATATTTTTTGCCTATTCTGCTAATATCATATCGTTTATTTTTTAAGAAACCTTGTTTTGCCTTAACTTGATATTTTTTATAGTTATTTATAATTTTTGATATTCCATAGCAAATGCTTTCAGGGGAATTATCTTTAATTAATAATCCAAATTTTCCAAAGGATAAGATTTCTTTTGGTCCATCAGTAAATGTTGATAAGCAGGGCAAACCGTAGCTTAATGCTTCAATTAGAACATTTCCAAATCCCTCAAAAAATGATGGCAATATAAGTATTTTTGAATTTTTATAATACTTTTTAATATTATCGCTCCAATTTTTAATTATGATTTTTTTATGCAATTTTTTTGAGTCAATATATTCAATCAGTTTTCTTTTTTGGCTACCAGCGCCAATTATATTTAAAATGTAATTATTATTTTTTTTGTTAAATTTTTCAAAACCATCAATAAGTTGAAAAACACCTTTTTCTTCAGATAATCTTCCAACATATAGTAGTTGTTTCTTTTTTAATTTAGTAATTTTATTTTGGGGTAGCTTTATTGGATTTGGTATAGCAATTATTTTATTATTTGAAATATAATTACCAATTTTTTTTGCACTACTATTTGAATTAGAAATAATTAAATCAGAAAAAGCATAAATTTGCATTTTTAAATAGAGAATTACGTTATCAAAAATATTTTTTTTATATTTAAA
>CEUZ01291276.1_pt1 | contig 12240 bp, 9 predicted proteins | sample 361511 | NCBI WGS metagenome assembly CEUZ01 (sample SAMEA2622822, study PRJEB7988) | marine metagenome | biome: marine biome (ENVO:00000447); feature: surface water layer (ENVO:00002042); material: "saline water (ENVO:00002010), including plankton (ENVO:xxxxxxxx)" | depth 5 m
GGGAAAAATCTTTTCTTTGGTATACTCGAGAAAACAAGTTCATCCGGCACATTGATGAAGCTCTGATCAGAATCAAAGACGGAACTTTTGGAATTTGCAAAACCTGTGAGGAATTGATTCCCCACGCAAGGCTAAAAGAAGTTCCAAATACCACGCAATGCGTGGCGTGCAAGAACGAAAATCATTAAGCACCATTTGAATCCTATTATTTACTCTGCTCTGGCCGTGGCGGTGGATCAAATCACTAAAGCCATTACCCGTTCAAGAATGGATCTTTACGATTCCATCTCCATAATTGGCGATTTTTTCAGATTTACCTACGTTGAGAACTCGGGAATTGCTTTCGGGATCAATTTTCAGGGAGGACCTATCATCTTCACCATTCTTGCCTCGGTTGCGACAGTGGCGGTTGCTTGGTATCTCTGGCAATCTCAAATGGCCCACTTCATTCAACGGCTGGGTTTGTCGCTGATTCTGGGAGGGGCAGTTGGCAATCTTTTGGATCGCTACATGTTCGGCAGCGTTGTGGATTTCTTTCATTTCAGTTTCGGACAGTATTCTTTTCCCGTTTTCAATGTGGCTGATTCATGTGTGACTATCGGAATGGGTCTGTTTATTTACGCTTCGTACAGATATGATGTCGAAGTACAAAAAAAAAATGAGAACACTTAGTATTACTGCTGACCTGGGCGACGTACGTTTGGACAAATATCTTGCCGAAGAGATCGAACTGATCTCCCGTTCAAAGATTAAGAAATCAATTATTGGTAATAACGTTCTTGTAGATGGTGAATCTGTGAAGCCCAGTTTTAGACTTTCCGGTGGTGAGACGATTCAAGTTGAACTGTCCGATCCGGAACCGATGGAGTTGGAGTCGCAACCCATTTCACTGGATATCATCCACGAAGATGAAGACATTATCATGCTGAATAAACCCGCAGGACTGGTAGTGCATCCTGGAGCAGGGAACCGGAACGGAACGCTCGTGAATGGACTTATTCACCATTTTGACCAACTTTCATCGCTTTCAGGTAGTTCCAGACCGGGTATAGTGCACAGACTGGACAAGAATACTTCGGGAATCATGGTTGTCGCGAAAAACGACGCTGTTCATGCTAATCTTTCTGAGCAGTTCTGCTCGAGATCTGTAAAGAAAAATTATCTTTCTTTGGTGTGGGGAGTGCCTGAAATGGATGAGAGAACCATTGAGCTGTCTATCGTCCGCCATCCCAGGGAGCGAACTCTCTTCAGCGTTGGTGAAGGGGGTCGAGCCGCAACAACCACCTATCAGGTGCTGGAACGATTTGAGCACCTTTCGCTCTTGGAGCTTTCTCCTAAAACGGGCAGAACTCACCAGTTGCGTGTACACCTCGCGGCTATCGGCCATCCAATCTTTGGTGATGAGAGTTATGGCGGCGGATGCGGCAAAGCAAAAGGGTTTTTACCGGAAGTATCACGAACAATGACAAGTCTAATCAACAAACTGGGACGTCAGGCCCTTCACGCATTATCTTTGGAGTTTTGTCACCCATCTACTGGTAACAGTCACTCTTTCATTGCTCCTATCCCGCAGGATTTGGCAGCGGTTCTACACGCTTTGGAGCCAGAAGATGTCTGATCAGCCAGACAGACATGTGAATGATTTTCTACACTATTTGGATAAAGAGCGAGGTTATTCTTCCCACACGGTGAAGGCATACAAGATTGATCTTACGCAATTTAGATGTTTCTTAGCCGATTACGGTGCTGATCCGTTTTCAAGTTTACTGGACGTCGACCGACAGGCCATCAAGCATTTCGTGGGATATCTAATTGAAGAAGGTCTTTCACCCAGATCCTCAGCGAGAAAGATTGCCTCAATCAAGTCATTCTATCGCTATATGTTAAAGACTGATAAAATCGATTCCAATCCAGCGGCAGGGATGCAGGCTCCAAAGCGGGATCAGCCGCTCCCGAAGTTTATTCAGAAAAAGGTCTTGGAGAAGGTACTTATCCCATCGGCTACCGATGACTGGCAAACAGGGCGGGATCGGACAATACTGGAACTGCTGTACAGCACCGGAATTCGGCTGAGTGAACTGGTGGCTCTCGACTTGGACGATGTGGAATTGGATCAGCTAACTGTTCGAGTCTTTGGAAAGGGTGGAAAGGTGCGGATCGTTCCCCTGGGCCAAACGGCGGCTGAAGCAATAAAGACTTATCTTAAAGAGCGCGCCATTCACATGAGGGAAAAGAGGGGTAAAGCACCCCTGTTCATCTCGAAACGAGGCCATCGAATCTCGCCCCGCACTGTCCAGTTGAGATTGAAGCTGTTGTTTGAGTCGACTTCAGTTGTCAGCGGATTCACGCCCCATTTGATGCGCCACACCTTTGCCACGCATCTTCTTGATGGCGGCGCTGATATTCGAGCTGTCAAAGAACTGCTCGGACACGCAAGCCTTTCTTCCACACAGATCTATACTCATCTCAAAACTGAAAAAATTAAGGAGATCTTTAATCAGGCACATCCTCATGCCTGAACATTGAATAGAACAATGGACCTGAAATATGTTGGATTTGAGACAGTTGGGACAATTGGGAGAAATCTTTCATCTGAAGAATTGACAAAGAGAGCCGTTGAACTTGGGGAAGGACTGATAGGAATGAACGGCGCCCTGATGGTTGATACGGGGAAATATACGGGGCGTTCTCCGAGAGATCGTTTTATTGTTGATGAACCGAGCTGCCGGGACAACATCTGGTGGGGAGAAGTAAACAGGCCCATATCTGAAGAGGCGTTCAATCGTCTCTACCATAAAGTTCTGGATTATTATAACGCCAATGAAGACAGCCGCGGCGTTCTCGTTTTTGATGGATTTTCCGGGGATGATACCCAGACTTCCATGCCGGTGCGTTTTATTTCCAAAAAAGCGTGGCAAGCGATATTTGTGAACAATATGTTTATTCGACCGACCAATGGGCAGTTGACAGATTTCTCCCCCCGTTTTACCACTATCAACGCCTCTGAAGTGATTGATGAATCGTGGAGAATGAACGGCCTCAATTCGGAGACATTCATCATTTTCCACCTCGGGAGAGGAATCGCCATAATCGGTGGCACCGAATACGGCGGCGAGATGAAGAAGGGAATCTTTTCAATCATGAACTATCATCTACCCCTTCAAGGAATATTGACCATGCATTGTGCCGCCAATGTGGACAAACAAGGGGAGAACTCCGCCCTCTTCTTCGGCCTGTCGGGAACAGGGAAAACGACCCTTTCAACCGATCCAAATCGGCTTCTCATCGGAGATGATGAGCACGCCTGGTCCGACAACGGAATTTTCAATCTTGAGGGAGGGTGCTACGCTAAAGCAATAAATCTAACCAGAGAGGCGGAACCGGGAATCTGGGATGCCATACGACACGGTTCACTACTTGAAAATGTTGTCTATAGTGAAGAGAAAGATGAAGTCGATTTCTCTGATGAAAGCAAGACAGAAAATACCCGAATCTGCTATCCCATCGATTATATTGAAGACTCCCTGGCCGCCACCGGCAAACCAAGCGCAGCGGGGCATCCGAAGAATATCATATTTCTATCCTGTGATGCTTATGGTGTTCTCCCTCCCGTAGCACGACTGAATCCGGATCAGGCGATGTACCATTTTATCAGTGGATACACAGCAAAGGTAGCTGGGACGGAGCGAGGATTGACCGAACCGAAAGCGGCTTTTTCGCCATGCTTTGGTGAGCCGTTCTTGACACTCCACCCATTCACTTATGCGAAACTTCTTCGGGAGAAAATGAAACAGCACAACACGCGCATCTATTTGGTCAATACCGGATGGAGTGGGGGAACAGCTTCAAACGATGCTTCAAGAATGCCTCTGAGTGACACACGAAAAATTATCAGTGCAATACTGTCTGAAAAACTCGAGAAAGCGGATTTTATGAAGGAACATGTTTTCGATCTGGATGTGCCGACAGCGATCGATGGAATATCCTCTTCTCTGCTTCCAAGAGAGGCTTGGAAAGTTTCTGAGGATTATGATGCGGCAGCAAAAAGCCTTGTCGTAAAATTCAGAGCCAACTTCGAAAAATACATAGATGGGGCAGATTCTTTTGATCGAGGTGGACCAATACTTTAGATTAGAATCATCTGGAAGAAGTAAAGATCATGGCAATTGAACTAACGGTGTCCCAAATAAAAGTTTCCGAAAAAGAACTCAGCTATATCGAGAAAAAAGTCAAACGGATCTAGCGGCTGGTAGAACGTCCCCCTGTTCTGTAAGTGAACCTGGACAAGGAAAATATGTGTTACATAACTGAAATTAATTTTGCCGTACCGGGGCCATATTTGTTAAAGCTCATTCACGTGATCAAATGAAATTGATCGATGATGTCGTGAACAAAATTGTAACCCGTCTAGTGAAGATTAAGGAAACTCGTTTCTCAAAGATATAGAGTCTCCTCCACTCAGATCGTTCCATAACTGATGAAAGTGATAATTCCTGTTGCAGGGCACGGAACACGGCTCCGTCCTCACACCGACAAGCGGCAGAAGTGCCTCCTTCCCGTTGCGGGGAAGCCTGTCATCGATCACATCCTTGAACCACTTATTGATCAAGGCTTTGATGAAATCGTTTTGGTTACGGGCTATCTCGAGGAGCAGTTGCGACAGCATGTTTCCAAGTTTCAAGCGGATTTCACCTTTGCCCCCCAGCCAGAACCGCTGGGACTTGGTCACGCCGTTTTCCAAGGACTCGAAAAGAGTAACGACCCTGCTCTCATTCAACTGGGAGACGTCATTTACGATGTTGACTTCCAACATTTCAGCCGAGAGGGGCAGCACAGGATTGCTGTTAATGAAGTAACTGATCCACAGCGATTCGGAATTGTAGAATTGGATGGGGACTGCATCATAAAAGTCCATGAAAAACCCGAAAACCCGCCAACAAACCTGGCCATCATCGGGCTCTATTTTCTAGAAAGGCAACGGTCCTTGTGGGAGGCGACCAAGTACCTTATGGATAAGAAGATTACAACTGGAGGTGAAATTCAACTTGCTGATGCCCTGGATCTGATGGCAAGTAATGGAGAAAAGATAACCGCTGAACGGTGTGAAAAATGGTACGACTGCGGAGTACCAGAATCTTTCCTTGAAACAAACCGCGCTCTTATCAAGCCTTTTAACAAGACTGTTGAAGGGAGCACCATTATTGAACCGGTCCAAATTGGCAACAACTGCCACATCATCGCCTCAACAATCGGTCCCAACGTGACAGTAATGGATGGTGCAACGATCGACAACTGTGAAGTTTCGGACAGTATTGTTCTCTGGAATGCTCATCTTTCTGGAAAAACAGTCACGGGAAAGATTGTAGAAGAAGGATAGCATTCTGTGGACAATTATATTGTTTTTCCTCGAGAAAGTGGAGTAAGTTCGCCTCTCTAATCCGAGGTCTGAAAATAAACATGATGGAGAACAAATAGTGGAAGACAGGGTATTTACGTCCGAGTCAGTCACAGAGGGTCATCCCGACAAAGTCTGTGACCAAATTTCAGACGCGATTCTGGATGAGATTATTGGACAGGACGCTGAAGCTAGAGTCGCATGCGAAACACTTACCACAACAGGATTGGTGCTGGTGGCAGGCGAGGTGACAACGGATTATTATGCTGATGTTCAAAAAGTTGTTCGGAAAACGCTGGAACAAATCGGTTACACGAATCCGGAATACGGCCTCGATTACCAGGACTGCTCAGTTCTGACATCTATTCACGAGCAGAGCCCTGATATTGCTCAGGGTGTCGACTCTTCCGAGGAGAAGGAACAGGGTGCTGGTGATCAGGGGTTGATGTTCGGCTACGCCTGCGATGATACAGATGTGCTCATGCCTCTCCCTATCACTTTGGCGCACCGTCTCGCCAAGCGGTTGGCCGATGTTCGCAAAGACGGTACGTTGCCATGGTCCCGCCCTGACGGGAAGACTCAAGTTTCAGTCCAGTATTCCGATGGGAAACCCGTCGGTGTGGATAAAGTTGTTGTAGCGATCCAGCATGATCCAGAAGTAGACAATAGTGAAATCCACAGCGCCATAAAAAGGGAAGTGATTGAACCGATTTGCGGCGATTCGCTAAGTGATGAGACAGCTTTTTTCATCAACTCAACGGGAGTCTTTGAGAAAGGTGGTCCTGAGGCGGATACCGGTCTCACGGGCAGGAAAATCATTGTGGACACTTACGGCGGTTATGGACGCCACGGCGGCGGAGCATTTTCCGGAAAAGATCCATCAAAAGTTGATAGATCAGCCTCTTATATGGCACGCTATATCGCAAAGAATTTAGTGGCCGCCGGTCTTGCTTCAAGGTGTGAGGTTCAGCTTGCTTATTCAATTGGTGAGGCTGAGCCTGTTTCGATCTACGTCGACAGTTTCGGCACCGGTGCACTGGATGACCAGAAACTGAGTACTATTGTGAAGGATCTTTTCCCCGTAAAGCCCAGAGAGATTATTGACGCTCTTGACCTGAAGAAACCCATCTATCAGAAGACCGCGGCGTATGGTCACTTTGGCAGAGAAGAAGCGGATTTCACATGGGAAAAGACTGATAAGACTCAAGAACTGAAAAAATATCTAAATGGGAGAGGATAACAATAAATGTCCAACCATGATGTAAAAGATTTGGGTCTTGCACCTCTTGGAAAGCAGCGAATCCTTTGGGCCGATCGGAACATGCCTGTACTCGCATCCATCCGCGAGCGGTTCAAAAAGGAAAGACCTCTTGAGGGAATGCGGTTCTCGGCATGTCTGCATGTTACGGCCGAAACAGCTAATTTGATGCGTACACTCAGCACCGGCGGCGCAGACAGTGTATTGTGTGCATCCAATCCTCTTTCCACACAGGATGATGTGGCAGCGTCCCTCGTTGCAGATTTCGATGTCAAGACTTACTCCATCAATGGTGAAGATAACGACACCTACTACGATCACATCAAAGCGGCGCTTGAACACCGTCCACAGATCACCTTCGATGACGGTGCCGATCTAGTCAGCATGCTTCACAACGATTACACTGATCAGATTCCCGAGGTCAAATGCAGTATGGAAGAGACCACCACCGGTGTGATCCGTCTTGAGGCGATGAAAAACGACGGTGCCCTGAAAATTCCAGTTGTGGCGGTTAACGATGCCGATTCAAAGCATCTTTTTGATAACCGCTACGGGACAGGTCAATCTACGATTGATGGTATTATTCGAGCGACGGACATCCTGCTGGCGGGAAAGACGTTTGTTGTAGGTGGCTATGGAATGTGCGGCCGAGGCCTTGCTAGCCGAGCCAAAGGGATGGGTGCCCAGGTGGTGGTAACAGAAGTTGATGCTCTCCGAGCCCTTGAAGCGGCCATGGATGGTTTCGAAGTGATGTCCATGCAGAAGGCTGCTGAGATCGGGGATATATTCTGCACTGTGACGGGAAACACAACTGTTCTCGAAAAGAAACATTTTGAGAAAATGAAGGACGGTGCCGTGGTGGCGAACTCAGGCCACTTCAACGTTGAGATTGATATCGACTCTCTTGCCGCTATTTCCAGAAGTGTGAATACAGACGTTCGTGATTATGTTGATGAATATGTTCTCGAAAACGGTAACCGTATCTATCTACTAGGGCAAGGAAGGCTCATCAATCTGGTGGCCGCCGAAGGGCACCCCGCTTCCGTCATGGATATGAGTTTTTCTGTTCAGGCCCTTATGGCCGAATATACTGTGAAGAATGATCTTAAAGTGGAAGTCCACAAGGTCCCCCGTGAGATCGACGAGTCGGTCGCTTCGCTCAAGTTGTCGACAATGGGGATAGAGATTGACGACCTCACAACCAAGCAGAAGCAATATCTTGAATCCTGGGAGGAGGGAACCTAACCTCTTCTCGTCTTTCTCCGTATGAAACGATCCTTACCGATCGTCCCTTTCCTGCTCGTCGCGCTTCATCTGGGATGCGATTTCCAAAACCCCGCTGATTTCGAAGTTCCCAAGTGGAACATAAATCTGACCATCCCGCTCTTGGATGGAGAATACGGTATCGCTGGAATTGTTGATAATTCCACCATTCACTCCTCCGGTGATTCTCTCCTTATAAAATTCGATGGAACGCTCCCTCGTGAGTCAGTTACTGGCGACTTTCTGAAGGTGCCTCTCAACATCGATCAGACCGTGGGAGATAGCGTTACAGCACCTTCGCTCTCGGGAGCTTTTGAGCCCATAACCGTTACCGTTTCGGTTCCAATTCCAATGGGTCAATATGTTCTGACTGGTAAGTATGAGAATCTATCGGACCCGGGAAATATGATTACGATTCCTTCCAGTAATGAGCAGAAGATAATCGGCTCTGATTGGAACAGTGCGGCAAGTCAAATCGAAACTCTTGCTGGAGCTGTAGACGAATCCTTTGACTTAATTGACATCGGTAGCATGTTCGATCAGATCCCCTTTATTGAAAAAGTCTTGGGAGCTGTGGTTGGGGGAACTGCCTCTGATAACACTTTTGAATCGAGTACATCCAACTCCGACATTCCTGTACCGATCGCTTCTACATGGGCAACTGTCATGACTGGAGCTGACACAGTTGCATCACACGAGAAAACCAACCTTGAGGCAGGTGCTGATTTTGATAGTACTACGTCTTTGGTCGGTAAACTGCTTGGGAGCGAACTGAGACTAAAGTACGGTTTTACGATGACGAGAGTTGGTGATTCGGATGAAGTTACCATTCCAGCTAATTCCGAAGTTTCTATGTCCATTTCAGTGACCATGGAGGTGACCGACATGGACCTAGCAAGAGTAATTGTTAAAGAATACTCACTTGCGCCCGAAATCCCGTCCTTTGCGTTCTCAACATCACAGGATGAATCTGAAGATTGCCAGGTGAGAGGGGTCTACGGTGGTCAGTTCGATACCGATGCTGTTGGTTCAAACTTGATCGGTGTGAAGAATGTATCCAACTCTTTTCCGTTTGATATTGATTTCGGACTCGATTTCAGAAACTTCATCCAGTCCAGCGGTGACACCGTGAAATTTGCCCAGCGGCTTGCCAAGAGTGGCTCACCCTACAGTGATGAGAAGGATTTAAGCGGAGGTCAATTCAAGCATCCTACCGATCCCAATGCGGTGGTAGAAGAAATGGTGGTCAATGTCAAGGCAACGACTGTCGCCGACACCGTCGACGTACCGCTTTCCAATGAGAGTTCTGTCTGGAAATTCACTGCCGGAATTGAACTGAAGCCACTCCAATTCTCATCTCTTGAGGCAGATCTCGGCTGTCCTTTTCCAACTCAAAACCAAGAGATTGGAAATATTCCCCAAGGTTTCACTGGCATGTCATTTGGCGAAGTGCTCTTAAGCTTTACACTTTATAACGAAATTCGTTTACCTCTTAGTTTGAGCCTTAATCTCATTGGCACATCTGCCACGGGGGAATCACTTCAAGTTTTGGTGGACACGAAAATTGCACGGCCAGTATCAACAACAGATAGTGCGAAAACTATAGTGGAACTAAGCAGCGTAGGAACAAAAGTCAGCTTGTTTGATAGTGCCTCCGATACCACTGCTGATAGCAGTTACACTATTGAGGCTGGAGTGGGTACAAATACCATTGTTGATCTTATTGCGCTGAATCCCAAGGATTTTGTGGTCAACGCGACGGCTAAAATTGACGGCCGTGGTAGTATTGATGTCAATAAAGCTCTTTGGGGAAGATACAATCTGGTTGCCCCATTTCAGGTTCGTATTGAGCCTATGACATTCATTCCGAACAACTCGACGGTCATAGATGAATGGAAACATGACACACGAGTGCAACTGAGAAATTTTGTCAAAGAAGCAAATTTGACGACACGTGTAATCAACGGCCTCCCTGTCGGCGGCAGTCTGTCTGTTCTTTTTTCCAACAAGGAGATTTTCCCACTTGATCGATCTTCTAAAACTCTGAACGCCTTGCGGGACACGCTCAAATGGCCTGCTACAGACTCACTTTATGTTGTCTCTAAGTGCGAATCCTTGATGAACATGGATGAGACGATTTATGTGTCCTCAGTCATATTTGACAGTTCAGGATGTGTTGAAGGAACAGCTTATCTCGTCCGAGGTGTTCCAGGCCAGGTCGATACGGTCATCTCCTATATCGATACCATGTTCACAATCACCCTTCCGAGACCCAAGGCATATTACGCGGTGGACAGCAAGGTCGGTCTCCCCATGTCTGCGATGACGCCCGGGGATACCACGGTAACGACCGGTCTCGATAGTTTGAAAATGTACCTTTTAACCGATCTTGGGAAGCACTATGTCAGGCCAAGAACGCATTTCAGCGGTACGCTTGACAAGGTACCGGATATGGTCCAGTTTTCAATGAAAGATACAATCTCAATGAAAGCTTTCATGGTTTTCCAGCTTCAGAGTGATGGACTTACTGCTAAGGCCGCCGATGAACTTGTCATTACATATCCCAATGGGGGAGAGACTCTGATATTAGGAGAGTCGATCTGGGTAAGGTGGCGCTCCCTAGGATCCTCCCTATCTGACCAAAACGTCATCGTTTATACCTCTACGAGTGATAATCCGGATGTCTCTTCCGATGAAGATTGGGACATTATTAGTGGTGGTGCCATCGCCAATGTCGATTATTTTTACCCATGGACTCCATCATCAGCTGCAGACAAATTATGGTTGAGAATCTGTAACGAAACTGGTGACATTTGCGACAGAAGTCTCTCATCCTTCAAAGTGGTGGCAAGTTCCGTTGCGATTGCCCGTGAGAAAATAGGAAAAGTTCGATGGAACAGGGACAGAACATCGACTAGGGCAAATCGGTGAAATATTCTCGTTTACTATTGTCTATTTTATTTATCCACGTTTGTGGGACCGCTCAGATCAAACGGGATCCCGTCATGGTAGCTCTGGGAGGCGCTTACACGACTCAGGCTGATGGGATCTACGCTGTTGGAGTAAATCCCGCAAACCTTACCTATCAACACGGCAAACCGTTCATGTGGCAGATTGGAACAATCAACCTTGGTGTCGTCAACAATTTCTTTTCACTTGAGAATACCATGGGGTTGAGTGGAAAGAATCTTGAAGCGGAGTCGCAGAGAGGGAAGTATGAGATATATGATCAGGTTCGGGATGGCCTACGATTTTCACAGGATCTTCACCTTGCACTCCCGGCGCTTAATTACGCCTCAGGCAATATGGCTATTACCAATGATCTGGTCACCATTAATGACATTAAGATGCCCTTCGGTATTTTTAAGTTTATACTCGATGGAAATGAAATCAACGAGGCGTTGGATCTTGAGTATAGCCGGGAACAGATGGGTCTTCTTGAGCATGCCTTTTCATTTGCTGTTCCGACAGAAAAGTTCTCGTGGGGAGTTTCCTTGAAATTCCTTCAGGGATTATACTATATGGGAACAGATCCAGATTCCAGTTACACGTTCTTAACCACTGATACAACCGCCTTTCATTTGAATGCTCGCTACTTCATGAGGCACGGCATTGGGGGTTACGGGACTGCTGTGGATGTGGGATTTGCATCAAAAGAGATCAATGGCTGGCGTGTAGGCCTTTCTTTGATTAATGCTGTTGGATCTATTGAATGGAACCAACCATCAGCATTAACGGATTTGCTGGGAGTATCCGATGAAACGGGTTACTTCAAGTGGGGAGGACAAGAAGTGCCGCGGGGCTATGCAATGGTTCATGAGATTACTGCTGACTCTGTGACCATTGACAAACTGAGTAAGAGTGAATGGAAGGACTTATTTAAAGAACGTAAAGCTGTGGTGAAAGATCTTGATTCCGATGGCAATCCCCGTCAGTTCAAGGTTCGCTATCCGGGACTGCTGAGAATGGGTGTGTCTAAACAAATCGATCCTGACATTCAAATTGCTGGTGACTTAGTCGCAGGATTTTCTAATCGCCTCGGCGTGCATCAAAGATGGAAAATATCTGCAGGTCTTCAGTTCACCCGATTTAAGAGTATTCCTATGAGAATAGGTTACATGTATGGGGGAAAATATCTTAAAGAACTCGGCTTTGGTGCAGGCTTACATGCTGGACCGATTATTTACGATTTTGCTTTTTCTTTTCGTAACGGGATTTGGTTTCACAATATGAAGGGAGCGTCAATCTCTTTCGGCATCGCCCTTACCAGTTTGAAAAGCCGGAAAGATAAGTCGGTCCCAAGTCAATAATTGTTGACTACTTC
>CEUZ01173472.1_pt1 | contig 12233 bp, 13 predicted proteins | sample 361511 | NCBI WGS metagenome assembly CEUZ01 (sample SAMEA2622822, study PRJEB7988) | marine metagenome | biome: marine biome (ENVO:00000447); feature: surface water layer (ENVO:00002042); material: "saline water (ENVO:00002010), including plankton (ENVO:xxxxxxxx)" | depth 5 m
TGAAATATTATATCTGCTTTTGATTTTTTAATTTCTTTGCTTAATTTTTGATAATTTCTAACATCTGCAAAAATTGACTTTTCCAATATAGAGTCAATTTTAGCAAGTTTATATAAACTAGGATTCGTTTTTGGTTTTAATGCGTAACCTGTAATTTTGGCTCCAAGTATTTTTAAAAAAATACATAACCAACTTCCTTTAAAACCTGTATGCCCAGTTACAAATACTTTTTTTCCTCTCCAAAAATTATTTCTTAAAGAATTATCCATTTTTAATTACTATCAGCTAAAAATATAACTTTCAATTACCGAGCTTTATTTACAATATTTTATACAAAAAAATATGTTTTGAGTTATTGCATTTATAACAGATCATTTTTAAATCTTTATGTGTAATAGGAATTCTAGAAATAACATAATCTGCTCCTAAAATTTTTCCATACTTAAAATCTAACATTAGATTATTTTCATCATTATAATATGCATAGACTCTGCTGCCCCAATTATCATAGTAATTTTTTAATTCATAATTATTTTCAAGTTCTCTTTCGATTAGTTTTCTAAATTTATGCTTATATTCTAGCGGGTACACGGTATGATAACCGTCTATTGTTTTTATATCATTCATTACGGCTATCATTGGATCTAAACCGACAGACATTACTCGCGAATCTCCTATATAATTCTTAATAAATTCATAATCTTGAAACTTATAATAATTGTCAAAAGTTTCATTTATCGAACTATAGAAATCTATATCATTTTTTTGATAATTTTTTTTTTCAATAATAATTTTTATAACTTTAAAATAGTTTTTCGATAAAATATTTGCTTTTGCTTCGTTAAACTTATTTATATTCATATTTTTCATCAAAAAATATTCAGTAACTACTGGTAATGAAGTCTTAAGTTGCAAGGAAAATAAAGAAATCACAGAAACGAAATAAAGTAAAATTTTTAGATTTTTATACTTTGATTTAGAAATATAAAGAATAAACAATAAAGAAAGAGCTAATGGTAAAATTCTATTTACACGAGTAAAAGAAAATCCTTTTAAAGCTTCTAGGGGTCCAATGAAAATATTATCAATAAAATTATAACTAAAAAATTGCTCTAATAAAGAAATAAAAATAATAAATAGTAAAATTGATTTAATATTTTTCTCACTAGAAAAAATTGAGAAAATTAACAATAAGGTAAATAAAAAAATTAAAGGGATCTTGAAAAAAAAGAATGGGTTTTCATAGCCAAAAATTAGAAAGAGGTTTTTTAATGATTCATATAATGAAATAAAATCAATTCTCATTATAAATTCTTCTCTATGAATTGGGGCTGATAAAAAAGTTCCCATTATTAAATGTATATTAGTTAAAATTAATGAAATAAAAATTATGGAAAAAATTTGTATATAAACATTTGTATTATTTTTTTTCTTGATCAAGAAAGATAATGGTATTAAAAAAAATAAAGCAAAAAAATCCTGTATCAATGAACTGTTTAAGCCAATGAACAATACTAAAATAATATGTTTTATCTTCAGTGTATTTTTATTAACTAGTAAATATAAAATGTATGGTAAAAAAGGTATGGCAAGACCAAACGGTATTTTTAAATGTATTATTGTTGAATACAAAATAGCGCCAAGGGCACTTTCAAATTTTGAAACTTTTAAAGATTTTCCTAGAAGATAAAATGCAAAATAAGCTGATAATGTTAATAAAATATCATTTGTAAAATAAAATAATTTATCATTTAAAATATAATGCAATAAATTTAATGGGTGAAATAATCTCTCTAGGTAAAACCACTGTATTTCACCAGACAAAAAATATCCCACACTACTGAAATCACCTTTATAAATTTTAGCTATTATGTGATCATAAACAACGAAACTATCAAAAATATCGTTAGGATTTACAATTACTTGACCAACTGTAATTAAAGGAAAGATATAGTAAATTAATAAAATGAATAAAAAAAAAAGATGAAAATAGTTTTTTTTAATCATTAGATAAACAGTCTTTTAAGTTTTAATGCTTTTTTTAAAAAAATTTTTGAACTCATGTTTAATAAACTATTGTTAGTAAATTCAAACGCCTCTTCAAATGAAATAATCTTTTTTTGATTCTTTTCTATAAATCTTTCAAAATCTAAAAAATCATTGTCGTTAAAATAATTTAAATGTATTTGCAACGTTTGAAATCCAAAAGGTAAAATATATAAGCTATAAAAAAGTTGAGGAAAAAAAAGAACTCCATCTTCATGATAAGGAGCGATACCATAACCATCTACTATTGATCTAATTCCATGAGTCTTGCATGCTTTTATAGTGTTTTTATCAAAAGTATGATTGGGTGCAAAAAAAGTCTTAATTTCAATATTTTGTTTATTAAATATTTTTATACCAGAATCTACTCTTTCTAGTTGGACATCATAAGACAAATTAGCAAATTCTGTTTTTCCTCCAAATCCTAAATAATCATTTTTGCAATTTTCTTCGTAAAGGTGTTGGTAGCCGTGCATAGCTATCTCCCATCCTTTTTTTTTAAGATTTTTAACCTCTTCCCAAAAGTCAAATTTACATTCAGGATAATTTTTTAACTCTTTATCTTCATTTTTTGGAATAACTCCAATTACTGGTTTAATATTATATTTTTCAAAAAGACTTTTAACTTTTGACATCATCTCCCAATTCATATTTGGAGCTATATCATCAAGTCTTATTATCAACTTACAATCAAAAATATTTTTTTTCATAACCTTAGTAATTTTTTTATCATGAAAAAAGTTTTTTGGATATAATGATGTTGATCTATAGATTTAATAATTAGTTTACTTTTAAGAAAAATAAATAAAATTGTTCCCTTAAAACTATTTAATTGTAAATGATTAAATAGTTGACTTTTACTATTACACCAACTTTTTTTATATTTTTCATCCCCAAGTGTAAAATCAAAAATTTTAAGTTTGTTAGCAATTGACCATTTTATTAAATTTTCAATCAATAATCTTCCTGGTGAATATTTGGCTAAATTTTTTGCATTCATAGAAGGAATCAGATAATAAAATCTATTTTTATAAACAATACCCCAATGTGCTGCTATTATTTGATCGTCTAATTTAATATAAGAAATATGTGTTTCTATTTTTTTATTTTTTAATCCTTCAAAAGCCTTGTAAAAATTTATATCTTTTTCTTCAAAAATTTCTTTGATTCCTAAAGATTTAAGGTGATCATTCTTCTGATTAAATATTTCATCTATAAAGGTAACTTTTTCATTTGAGTTTGGAATAATCTTAAAACTTAAATTACCCATCTTATTTAGAACTTTTTCACTTCTCGTATTTTGCATTCTAAATTTTTTCTTAAGTGTTAATTCAGAATAACTTTCCCACGATTCAGGCAAAAGGATTTTGTGTATATAACTATCTTTATGATTGCTTAAGAATTGCACAAAGGGGTTTTTCTTAACTACTACTTCTAGAGGTTGTTTATTAAAAAGTATTATATCAAATTCAGGTAAGGAATTTTTAATTTGCTTCCATAATTTAATAAATTTTTCTTTTGATAAATCAAAATCCTTACTTATTATAGGTGAAAAATAATCAGAGTGATTTCCTCCCAGCCATTGCAAAATTTTTATATTGTATTTTGTTGTAATTTCTAATGGCAAGATAAATAAAATTTTATCTTCATGAAAGACTACTACGACACAAATATTATTTGTATCAAAATTTTTAAAAATCTTTATCCAAGTTTCAAACCATTCGTAACTTTGAAAGCAGTAATTATAAGACTCGACTTCAAATTGATCCCAATATTTTTTTAATTCATCATTGGGTTTAGAGTAAATTTGAATTTTGTATTCCATTACGAATTTTGTCTTTAACAGTGCCTATGCATACATTTTTCGAACAAACTTAAAGCCAGATTTCTTTATAGCTTTATTGCTAGATGCGTTATTTGATTGCGTATAAATAACTAACTTTTTGTTCTTATATTTATAACGGATTAATTTTAGTAATAAAGTATAATAGCCTTTTCTTCTTACATTGTGAGGAGTTTCAAAATCAAACAGTAAATATTGCTTCTTTAAAATAATATTTTTCTGGATCTCTGAAATTGACCATTCTCTACCATAATAAATCCATCCTGAGCTTAAAAATTCTTTATTATTTACCAATACTAAGAAATTAATACCCTTTCTAAATCTCTCAAGCTTAAATTGATATTTTTCGAAATATTCATTTATATTCAGCTTATTTATTCCTTTTTTAGATTTTAAAACTATTAATTTAATTCCCTTTTTTCTCAGAATTTTTTTTTTGCCAATAGAGCTTTCATACCAATTTATAGAAATAAAATTTTTTTTAATAAAATCATAAAAGTATTTAACTACTTCATAAAAATAATTTCTATCCTTTGTTTTCATTTTATTTGTTTTTTAATTTGTTCTAATTTTATTTTTTTGTTTAAACTGTTATTTCTGTCATATAAAAGTGTGAATTTTAAATTTTTATTAATCTTTACCTTGACACTTTTAACGTTTCTTACTTCAATGTTATCAGCAACAGCACTTATCGGTCTTTTTGTAATATCGATATTTTTTATAAATATAGTTGATGATGAATTTATAATTTTACCCTTCCATCTTCTTGGTCTGAATGGACTTATAGGTGTCAAAGCTATTTTTTTTGAATCTAAACTCAGTATTGGTCCATGCACAGATAAATTATAAGCAGTGCTGCCTGCTGGCGTTGAGACTAAAATACCATCAGAAATTAATTTTTTCATCAATAGGTTTTTTCCATTTTTAATTTGCAAAGATGCTGTTTGTCTACTTTGTCTTAACAATGAAATTTCATTAATTGCTATGGCTGATTTTTTTTTATTATTTTTTGTAATTGCTGTCATTTCTAGTGGTGAAATTGTTACTTTTTTTGAATTTGTTATAGTTTTAATTAAATTATTTTTTTTGTACTTATTCATTAAAAAACCAAAAGTTCCCATATTTATTCCGTAGAAAGGTTTGTTATATTTTTGATATTTTTTTAAAGTTTGCAGCATAAATCCATCGCCACCCAGAACTATAATTACTTTTGATGCTTTAGGAGAATAATTTTTATATCTTTTTGAAAATATTTTTTTTAATTTTTTATTTTCTTTTGTGTTATCAAAGGTAAAATGGAACTTATTCATTTATTTTTCTATATCAAACCACTCAACATATTTATCTACATTTTCTTTTAAAAACAAAGGCATTTGATCAATGGATATAGTTTTTAACTTAAATTCTTTAGAAAATTTATAATCAGTAGTTTTTGCTTTGTGATCATATTCTATTACTTTTCTTTTAACTAAATCTTCAATATTAGAAAGATTTATTTTTGAAAGTTTAAACTCATGATGATCTTCAGAATTTGTTAGTTTAATCTCCATATCTTTTGGTGACATTAATCGAGAAAAATGCCAACCCCCATCATCAATTATCATTAAATCCATATATTTATTTTTTGAAAAAAAAGTATCAAATCTATAGAAAGGATACTTTCTTGTTTTAATCTCTCTTAGTTCGCTAAAAGATTTTAAATATTTTTTCTTACAACCTTTTGTTCCATACCAATCAGCTCGATCACAATACAAATTAAATTTATAATAAAATAATTTTTGCTTAAAAATAATGATCTTATTTTTATTATTTTTTGCATCAAAATTTGCAAAATTTGGAATTTCATCATTATCACTATAAAAAATATAATCCTCGTCTTGAGCTTCTTCTAATCCTAAAAATAAATTATTTCTTTGGTGAGCAATTCTTTTTATAGCATTGGATCTTATATTTTGCTCGTTTTCAACTTTAGAATTATTTTTTATATCATAAATTAAATTTTCTGGCTCATTATCAACTACTACATAAATGATTTTTTTTTTAAATTCCTTGAATCTATTATAATTAAAATTTAATGATTTTTTTTGTCCGCTATGGGAATATTTAGCTTCGGTAATAACAAATTTGTCAACAAATTCGTTTAGTACATTAAATCTAATTTCTAGCATTAAATTTTCATTGAAAAACGTTGTGCAATCAAAAATTTTCATATGATTTTAGTTTAATTAAAATATTTATTTTTATCAATTTTAGGTTATAAAGGTCAAAATTAAAAATTCTTGATATAATGGTAAAATACATAAATTTATTAAATGTTAAAAAAAGTTTAAACAACTTTAATCGTCAAAAACCTTTTCCGTTTGCTATTGTTGACAACTTTTTTAAAAAAAATATAGCAAAACAATTAGAAAAAGAATTTCCTGTATACAATAGTAAAAATCTGCACGAATACAACAATTATTGTGAAATAAAAAAATCTTCTAATAATTGGAACTTATTTCCTCCTTTAACTTACAAAATTTTTACTGAATTAAGTTCAGAAAAGATAATAAATTTAATCTCTAAAAAAACAAAAATACCAAAAATATTTCCCGACTACGGTCTTAATGGTGGTGGGTGGCATATGATGAATAGCAAGGGAAGATTAAATCCTCATCTTGATTATTCTATGCATCCAAAGATAAATGCTCAAAGGAAAATAAATTTAATTATATTTTTATCTGAAGGTTGGAAGAAAAACTGGGGAGGAGAAACAAGTTTCTTTTCAAGAAATCATCAACAAAAAAAAATGCCTGGTGCATTAATGAAAAAAATATATCCTAAATTTAATAGAGCAATCCTTTTTGATACTTCTAAAACAAGTTGGCATGCTGTTGAACCAATAAAAATTAAAAAAATAAGAAAAAGTATTGCGGTTTATTATTTAATTCCAGTAAAGAAAAATAAACGCAATATGAGACAGAAAGCTTTATATGCGCCAACAAAAAAACAAATTGGGAGTAAACAAGTTTTAAAATTTATCAAGTTAAGATCAAACCCAAAATTATTTGCAAAAGTTTACAAAACTAAATAAAGATAATTAATTTTTGGTGCCCTCGGCCAGACTCGAACTGGCACTCCCAAATGGGCAAGGATTTTAAGTCCTTTGTGTCTACCGATTTCACCACGAGGGCATATTTAAATAATTTATAAAATTACTTTTTATAATTTAGCAAGTAATTAAGCAACTAAAAATAATTTTTAATCAGCTATTAAAATATTTTTTGACAAATATATGGCTATTTAAGCCTGACCATTTTTTTATATACTTTCTCTTTTTCAGAAATTTATAAATATGAGTTTTTTTCAATTTCTCATTTTTTTCTAATAGTTCAATCTCGATGCAAATAATTGATGGGTAATATTTTTTAAAATTTAATGACTTTAAAACTTTTAATTCATAACCTTGAACATCAATATTAAGTAGATCTATTTTTTTACCATTAAACTTTGATTTATCTAATATGTAATTTAACTTATGCGCTCTAATCTTTTTTTTAAAATATTTAATTTTCTTTTTTTTAAAATGAAAATCTAAAAATTTATTACTCGCTGTTGCTAACTGATCATAACTTTTCCCATAGTAAAAATTAATCATTTCTTTTTTATTTGATATAGCAAAATTATAATTTTCATCTTTTGGTCTAAGAAAATTAAATAAATCTATTGAAAATTTACTAGGATCAATATTTATACCACTCCAACCTTTTTGAAAAAGTAACAAAGTATTACTCGCTTTAATTGGATGGTAAGCCCCAACATCAACATAAAAACCGTTATTAATATTCTTTAAAAATTTATCTAAGATCTTATCTTCTCCCTCGGAAGAATAGCTGTCTCTTTTAATATGATATTTTTGTCTTATGTAAATATTATGAAATATTTTAAATATTTTAGGTAAATTCATTAATTATAAAAAATTGTTTTTAAAACCATAATGTTTATAACTATGATAATAATAAGATATGAAACATTTAAATTCATTAAATATAATATATTTAAATACAACAGAAAAGGGTCCCTCAGGTGGAGGAAAGACTATTTATTATCATTCAAATTTAATTAATAAATTAAATATAAATAAAGTTACTTCAGAAGTTTTGCATATTAAAAAAAGAAAATTTAGTAAGTGGAATACATCATTAAAAAAAATGTTTAAAATTCAATCAAATAATTATTACGGATGGGATACTAGTGACATAACAGTAATAAAGAATTTTAAATCAAAATGGTTTAAAAATAATATAAGAAATAAAAATAATTTTATATTCAATAAAGAAACAGATTTTGTAATATTTCCAGAAATTTTTGCACATTTTGCTAAAAATCTATGTATTGAAAAAAGAATTCCTTACGCAATATTTGTTCAAAATGGATATTGTCTCAACTCTACTGGCAATTTCAAAATTCTAGAAGAGGTTTATAAAAATGCAAAATTTATTTTATCATATTCTAAGGATATTTCTAATTGCGTTAAATTAGCTTTTAAAAATTGTGAAAAAAAAATATTAAGAACGAATATATCAATCGATACAAATAAATTTAATTTTAAAACGAAAAAAACTAATACAATAACTTATATGCCTAGAAAATTACCCACTCATTCAGAAAATCTAATTTTCTTCTTAAGGAATAATTTACCTAAAACATGGAAGATAAAACCTCTTCATAACCTAGATGAAAAAGGTGTTTATAATAACTTGCTTAAATCAAAAATCTTTTTATCATTTTCAAACATGGAAGGTTTGGGCATGCCTCCAATCGAAGCTGCTATAGCAGGCAATAAAGTAATTGGTTATCCTGGACAAGGTGGAAAAGAATATTGGATGAAACCTTTGTTTACGGAAATTCCACATGGAAATCTTTCAAAATTTATTAATGAAATTAACTTCTTTATCAAAAATCAACATAAATCTAAAAAATTTAAATCATCCAGGAAGAAAATAATAAATAAATATTCAAGCTTCCAAGAAAAAAAAATTATCATTAATATGATTAATAAAATTAAACTATTAAAATATAAAAATTAATTTGTTCTAACTAGTTTTTTTTCCCAATAAATAGAACTCTTTACCATTTTTTTTAAGTCATTAAATTTAGGTTTCCACTTTAAGAATTTTTTCAACTTCTTTGTATTAGATACCATTTCAACAATATCGTCATTTCTTCTATTCTTAAAATTAATTTCAACACTTTTTTTTGAAAAATTTCTAAATTCATTAATTACTTGAAAAACTGATAATCCTTTTCCGTATCCACAATTCAAAACTACAGATTTACTTATTATATTTAATTTCAATAAAGTTTGAATATGAATGTCTGCCAAATCACAAACATGAATAAAATCTCTTACACAAGTTCCATCAAACGTATCGTAATCATTTCCATATATATTGAATACTGGATTTTTCCTCATTGTCGCTAATGATAAGTTTTTAAATAATTGATCGTCCTTATTAATTTGCCCGATTTTTTTACTTGGGCTTGCACCAACTACATTAAAATATCTCAAAATAGCATAATTAATTTTCTTATTATTAAAATACTTTTTTATTATTTTTTCAGCCTTAAGTTTTGTTATACCATAAACTCCCTTTGGCATTGTTTTTGAAGTTTCTTTTACAAAACGAAGTTTGCTGTCATAAACCGCACAAGTTGATGAAAAAATAAAATTTTTCACATGTGAAGAATTGCAAGCCTTAATTAAATTAAGAGTTCCAGTAATATTATTAGCATGATAGAGCTTTGGTTTCTTTTCGGCTTCAGCAACATTTGTTTTTGCGGCTAAGTGTATAACTGAATCTACTTTACTTTCCTCTATAACTTTTCTCACTTTACTAAATTCATTAATGTCGATATTAAAAAATTTCGCTTTTTTATTTATTAATTTGCGATAACCAGTTGATAAATTATCAATTATAAATACATTAAATTTTTTTTTTATTAATAACTCAACTATATGACTGCCTATATATCCCGCTCCTCCAGTAACTAAAATATTTTTCATAAATGTATTATATTAAATAAATTATTAGCATGTTTTGTAATTAATTATTATAATAGTTTTACTTCAATATATAAAATTATTAACTGTTTATTTTAGAAAATTAATAGAATGATTAATCGAGTACTTTTATATAACTCTGGCGGGGGAATCGGTGACTCCTTGCAAATATTACCTTTGATTGAAACATTAAAATCAGAATTTAAAAATGCAAATTTTTATTACTTGTCAGCTCATGAAAATCATTTCAGCACAACTTTAAAAGATTTTAATACTCACATTAACTACCTTGATTTAAATATAAAATATTTTGGTTTTAGATGGTGGCATGCTTTAATAGTTAAAAAGAGATTTAAAGATCAAAAAATTGAAACTTTTGATTTAATTATAGATTTACAATCTAAACTTAGAAATTCTTTAATTTTAAAAATGATTCCTCATAAATTTTTTATATCATCGTGTTTAAATTTTTTACTTACAAAACCAAGTTTAACTATAAAAAAAGATAAAAAAATAAACAATACAATACTAAAATCTATAAACATGATGTTCAAAAAAAACTGTGAACTTTGTGAATTTGATACAAAAAAAATCAATAAAAAGTTTTTTACTGAATCAGAAAAACTTTTACCTAAAAACAACTACGTTGGTTTCTCAATTACTCAAGGTAATGTTTACAGAAAGAAAGAATGGCCATTAAAAAATGTTGTTGATTTATCAAATGAGCTTATTAAAAATAAAAAAATACCAGTTTTTTTAATTGAAAAAAAAAATATAGAATTAAAAAATAAAATTAAAAAACTAATTCCTTTAGCTCTTTTCCCGGAACATGAAACAAATATATCCTCTCCAGCATTGGTAACTTGTTTAGCAAAAAGATTGGAGTTTGTAGTAACAATTGATAATGGAATAATGCATATGATTTCTCTGGCTAAAATCCCATTAATAGCTCTATTCGGCCCAACAGAATCCGAAAAGTTTGCACCTGAATATGAAGGCTCAATAATTTTAGATAGTAAAAAACTTTATAGCTCTAAAGATGTTTCTAAAATTAGCGTTGAAGATGTGCTACAGGCTGCAAAGCAGTTTTCAAGCTTTTAATGTTAAGTTTGCAATCTTTATATCCTTGTTTAACAATATTTAGGTAACGTTCTGTAGGTGGAACTAATTTAGTTTTCCTTACCATAGTATAGGTCATTATCTTTTTTCCTTTATAATTAAAATATATTTTTTTATATAAAGTTGGATACTCTTCATAAACATCTAATCTTTTTTCTGCGCATTTTGAAATTACGAAAAGTGCTCCATAAACTTTCTTACCTGCTTTTTTTTCTATATCGCAGGCGCCATACTTGCTTCTAAAACTTAATTGATAGCCATGAAGAATATGTTTTTTAATATAACGACATTTAGGACACCTTCTTTTCATTTGAGCGTGGTGTAAATTGCTGCCGTAGGCAAAATAATACTGCATATTTATTTTTTACTTATCTGGTTTATTTTTTTTCTTTTCACAAAACTTACAATTTCTTTATTGCAGTCGTCAATTTTTTTTTTATCAGTAGATCTCATTACTATTGAAACACCAATCTTTCCAAGCCTAAAAAAGGGATAGCTGCCAATGTCAACCTTTTTAAATTTATTTTGAGCTTCTTTAAGTGATTTTGCTATTTCGCTTTCTACAGTTTGTAAGCTTATTGTTTTACTTAAAATTTTTTTTCCACCTTTAATTTTATTATTTAATCCTCCTAACATAGATTTTAAGATTGAAGGAACTCCAGGTAAGCAGTAAACATTATCAACTATGAAGCCAGGGGCACCACTTGAAGGATTTAAAATTAATGAAGCTTTAGTTGGCATCATAGCCATTTTTTGTCTTCCAATATTAAAGTTTTTTGCGCCGTAATAATTTTTCAATATTTTGTGCGCTTCTTGATGTTTTCCATATTTTAATTTAAATGCTTTAGCGATAGATTTCGAGGTTATATCATCGTGAGTAGGTCCAATGCCACCTGTGGTAAAAATGTAATTAAATCTTTTTCTTAAGAAATTAACAGTGTGTATAATTGCAGTTTCGTTGTCTGGAACTATTCTTACCTCTTCTACTTTCACTCCTAATTCATTAAGCCATTTAGATAAGGTTGAAACATTAACATCTTGCGTTCTTCCTGATAAGATTTCATTACCAACTATAATGATAGAGGCATTTACTTTTTTATTAGCTTTTTTCATGTTCTAATAATATTTATATAAAATGTTTTTTAAAGAGAAATTAATACAAGGAACCTTGATAAAAAGATA
>CEUZ01289480.1_pt1 | contig 12228 bp, 10 predicted proteins | sample 361511 | NCBI WGS metagenome assembly CEUZ01 (sample SAMEA2622822, study PRJEB7988) | marine metagenome | biome: marine biome (ENVO:00000447); feature: surface water layer (ENVO:00002042); material: "saline water (ENVO:00002010), including plankton (ENVO:xxxxxxxx)" | depth 5 m
TACATTTTAAAAAAAGAAGTTATTTATATTAACATTAAAAAAATTTTTTTTGTATCAGTGGAAAAAAAAACAAAATATGCAGTTGAAATAAAAAAGCTTAATAAGACTTTTTTTAATAAAAAAAATGGAAAAGATATTCCTGCTTTAATTAATGTAGATTTAAAAATACCAAGCGGATCGTTATTTGGATTACTTGGCTTAAATGGCGCTGGTAAATCAACAATAATTAATGTTTTAGCAGGCCTATGTTTGAAAAATTCGGGATCTGTAAAAATAAATAATTATGATATTGACCAAAGTAGAAAACAATCTAGCTGTCAAATAGGAATAGTTCCTCAAGAATTAAATTTTGATCCTTTTTTTACTCCTAAAGAAATTTTAGAAATCCAGGCTGGTTTATATGGAATAAAAAAAGAACATAGAAAGACAAAACAAATTTTAGAAGACATGGATTTATATGATAAGTCAAATTCTTATACAAGATCATTGTCAGGCGGAATGAAAAGAAGGTTGATGATTGCAAAAGCCTTGGTTCATGATCCTCCTATACTTGTTTTAGATGAACCAACAGCGGGTGTTGATGTAACTCTTAGAAGACAATTATGGAAATATATTGAAAATTTAAGATCTAATGGAAAAACCGTCCTTTTAACAACACATTATATTGAAGAAGCCGAAAATTTGTGTGACAGAATATGTATTATATCAAACGGAAAAATTGTTTTGTCTAAAACAAAAAAAAGTATAATGCAGGAATTTAAAAAAAAAAAATTAGAAGATATATTTTTAAAAGTTACAAAATCTCAATAGAAGAAATAATTTCTTTAGCTTCTTTTTTATATTTGTCATAAAACTCTAATTCAGTGGCAATAAAGTATACTGAATAAAATTTTTCATTTTTTATTCCTGCTATAGCAAAACCTCTATAATTTAAACCCAACTCGTTTTGTGCTTTTATATCAAATGAAATCCCTTCAACATCTCCTATTTTATAATTTTTTATATTTGATGTTTCAAAGTTTGTAAATTCTCTAGACCAAATTATACAATTCTCGAAAAATTCCTTGATTTCGAATTTATTCATTTTTGAATTAAATATTGGTCTTTTTTCACTTTCTTGCGTAAAAAAACTATCGTGATCAAATAGAGATTTTCCATCTGAAATTGGTTTAAAAAAAACTATTCTCTCTAATGTATATCCATTAATTGTCCAAAATAAAAAATTATATTCATCTTCCTGAAACTGACTCCATTTTTTATTTGTATCAGCAGAATAAATTTTTTTTAACTCTACTTTACCAGGCTCAACCAAAATATATGTTTTGTCAGTTTGGCAAGAAACTAAAAATAAAAAAATTGGAATAATTAATATTTTTTTTATAAATTTCATTTAATTTAAATAACTTTTTATAATTTCAGCATCTTTAGCATTTTTATTAAGTTCTAAATATTTACTCAAATTATACTTTGCGTTTTCATTTTTATTCTTTTTAAGTTCTAATAATCCTAATTCTCTATACACATCTGCAAAATTTGGATTTTCTGCAATTGATTTTTTATAAAAGCTAATTGCTTTATCATAATTAGTTTCTTCTTCGACTTCTTTTGTATTATTGTCATCTTCTTTTTTATTTATTTTATCACCTCTTGAACGATATATCTCACCTTTATAAAAATATAATAAATATTTATTTTCTTTTTCTGGCAAAGCTGTATCAATTACAAACTCGGTTTGTTCTGTCTTGTTTTTAAGTCTTATTTCATTTTTTATCCATTTTTTTAAATGTTTATTTGTTTTTTTATCTAATTCTTTAGTATTTTTCAAACTTTGAATATTTCCATACTCTTTAGTTTGATTTTTTAGATTATCTATTCTTTCTTTTGGAGCTGGATGTGATGCTAAAAAACTTAAGGGTTTATTTACTTCCCCTAATTCCATTTCTTTAATTATATTTTCCCAAATTTTCGGAGCTTCTATAGGGTCATATCCAGCATTTATTAATAAATCAAGCCCAATCTTATCAGCCTCTCTTTCATTATCTCTGCTATGTTTGGCCATAAAACCTGCTTGTAATAATTGTGTTATGTTAAATATATCTCCACCAGCAGGTACACCTCCAACTGCTAATCCAATTGATAATATTGCCATTAAATCAGTTCTAGCTTTTGCGTCTAACCATGATTTAAGAGAATGTCTTTTTATGTAATGACCTGCTTCATGACCTATTACTGTAGCCACTTGTGCTTCATTTTGTGCGCGTAATAATAATCCTGTCCATACAACCATCATTCCATTTGGTGCCATAAATGCGTTAAAAAAAGGTATATCCTGAACATAGACTCTAATATCTTTACAATATTCAGAGGTTAATTTACACAAAATATCTTTTAAATATTTTTCTAGATCTCGATCCTTAATTCTTGATCCTGAGGTTTTTAATTTTTCTTCATAATTATTCATTTGCATCCACAAACCGGCTTCAATTGTTTCAATTGATGGAGTTTCTTGAGGCTTAATATCTTCAATTTTTTTTGCTCCTCCTATAGGGCTTGCGCAGCTTTGTATAAATAAAATTAAAAAAAATATAAATATTTTTTTCATCCTGGAAATTCTTCAAAAAGTTTATTAACCGTATTTCTTGCATTATCAATATCTCTTACATCACCAAATGAAGCATAATAGCCATTAAACCATGTAATTTCGCCATTTTTTAAATTTACCATACTTGCAAAGGCTAATTGTGAACCGCCCACAGGTATAATTCCTGGAAACAAAACAGCAGTAACAATGCTATAAATCACTCTTTCAGTACTTGAATATTGATCTCTAAAAAAAATAAATATAGCATAATCACTTTTATATTTATTATTAAGTAGTTTTATTTTCTGACCTATAGACCAACTAAAATCTTCCTTAGTTGGCAACTTAAAAGGCCCGTATTCATTATTTATTATTTCTTGTCCTATTTGCGTATGTAATTTGATTATTTGGTTTATATCGTCGCTTTGTATACTTGAATCATATTCTTTCAAAATAGCGTTTCTTTTTCCTAAAATTTCTTTAAAACTTAAAATAATATTTTCCCTAGAATTTTTAGTCCACGATGCACTTGGTTCACACATTCCAGCAATTGTTAATTCGCAAATTTCTATATCAATGGGCATTAGTAAAATTTTAGGACTATCTTGACTAAATACTCTAATTGTGTACTTTGGTTCTGTATTAAACGAACAACTCCATATAAAAATGAATAGAAAAATTGCTGATAATTTATACATATATTCTAAATAATATAATTAATTAATAAAAATAATATGACTAAAATATTACTTATATTAACTGGCGGAACAATAGGAAGTGAAAAAAAAAAAAATATAGTCAATGTATCAAAAAGAAATAATTTATTAAAATCCCTTCTTTCGAATAAAATAAGCAAAAAGATTGATTTTAAAATTACCCAACCTATTAACATCCAAAGTGAAAATGCTCTTCCAAAAGATTGGAATAAAATAATTAAATCTATTGAAGAAAACTGGAAAGATAATTTCTCAGGTATAATAATTACACATGGCACAGATACATTGTCCTATACAGCTTCAGCTCTTTCTCAATATTTTTTTAATTTTTATAAACCTGTAGTTTTTGTTAGTAGTGACAAACCTTTAAACGATAAGAAATCTAATGGTAAATCAAATTTTATTTCAGCAGTAGAATTTATAAGAAGATTTGAATTACCAGGAACATATGTTCCATATAAAAATCCTGAAAATAATTTTGTTTCTTTTTTCATAGGAAGTAGAGTTAAACAAATAGGTGGGTATAAAAACAATTTAGATAATAGTTATGGTGATGAATTTTGTATTTATAAAAATAAAAAATTTTTTTTTAAAAAGAAAAATAATCCATCTATAAAGTTAATTAAAAAAAGAGGAAAAAAAAGAAAACTCAATACAAAATTTAGGTTTACGGATAAGCTTGTTTTGATTAATCCTTATCCCGGATTAAACTATAATTTTTTTAATTTAAATAGGCTAAAACCTAAAGCAATTTTACATACCCTTTATCACTCCGGAACATCTAGCCTTAGATTTATTAATTTTATAAAAAAAAATAAAAGAAAAAAAATCAATTTCTATGTTGCGCCAGTATCAGAAAAAAAAAAAAATATTTATCTTAGTTTTAAAATTCTTAAAGATTTAAAAGTAAAAAGTCTTAAAGGTATAACTGTAGAAACTGCTTTTGCAAAAATATCTTTAGCGTATGGAAGTTTTAAAAATAAAAAAGATATAAATGCATTTTTAAACAAAAATAATTTTTTCGAAAAAAATTCTTTTTAAAATGTTGTATTTAATATTTCATCAATAATAATTGATGAACTAAAATTTTCTAAAATTTTTGCTCTTAAAACTTTTCCACCATTCTTTTTTATTTCATTTGCACCAATAATTTCATTTTCTTTATAATCACTTCCTTTAATTAAAAGTTTTGGTTTAACTTTTTTAATTATTTTTATCGGAGTAACATCTGAAAAAACTATAATTAAATCAACATAAGGAATTGAATTTAAAACTTGTAAACGTGTATTTAATGTTTGCCTAGGTCTTAAAGGCCCTTTATTTTTTTTTATTGAACTATCTGAATTAACAGCAACAATTAGTTTGTTGCACTTATTTTTTGCTTGTTTTAATAAAGATATATGACCCGGATGGAGATAGTCAAAACATCCATTAGTAAAACCTATATTTTCATTCTTACTTTTCCAAAATTTTATAATTTTTTCAGCTTCGTTCAAATTCATTACTTTAGATAAATGATAATCATCTTTATTTACAGAAATTAACATTTCTGATAAATGTGCTACTGAAGTTCCAGTTTTATTTACAACAATTCCTGCGGCAATATTTGCAATTTTAATAACATCATTAATTTTTAAAGATTTTGCAAGGCCAGCAGCTATAAAAGATACTACTGTATCTCCTGCACCAGAAACATCAAAAACTTCTTTTGCTTCAGCACTCAATCTAATAATGCCTTCTTTTTTTGAAACAAGTATCATTCCCTTTTTACCAAGAGTAACCAATAAATATTCAAAATTATATTTTGAAATAAGGTGTTTTGCTGCATTAACAATTTCATTTTCATTGTTTAATTTTTTTTTCAATACTGATTCTAATTCTTTGATATTTGGAGTAATTATTGTTGCGCCTTTATATTTCTCAAAATTATTTCCTTTTGGATCAATTATTACAGGTTTTTTATTTATTTTCGAAAATTTTATTATTTTTATCAAAAGTTCTGAGGTTATAAGCCCTTTGTTATAATCTGAAACAATTACTGCACTTGATTTCTTTATATGTTTTTTTGAGAAATCATAAATTTTTCTTTCTAAAATTTTATCTATATTTTGTACTTTTTCTTTATCAACTCTTAGTATTTGCTGATTGTTTGCTATAAATCGAGTTTTTGTAATTGTTGGTCTATTTTTATCTTTAATAACATTTTTTTTTATATTAATTTTATTTAATTTTTTTTCTACCTCTTTACCTATTTCATCATTTCCAACTAAAGTAACTAAAGAAGTTTGTGTTGCAAATGTACTTAAATTTCTAACTACATTCCCAACTCCGCCTAACATTTTAACTTCTTTTTTTATGTCTAAAATAGGTATGGGGCCTTCAGGAGAAATTCTATTTGTATTTCCAATTACATAATTATCTAACATTAGATCGCCTAAGCAAAAAATTTTGCAATTTAATAGAGATAAGATTTTTTCAGATATATTTTGTGGCATTTTTTATTAGAACACCTGATCAATTATTTCACACATTAAATGGCCAATTAAAATATGTAATTCTTGAATTCTAGCAGTTTCATTTGCTGGTACAGTTAAAACTAAATCTGTTATTTTGTCTATTTGTTTTTTATTTGGATAATTGTCTTTTGTCAAAATAACCGATTTTATTTTCTTCTTTTTTGCAAGTTTTAAGGCATTTAGCACGTTTTTACTCTTACAAGATGTAGATATACCAATAGCAATATCACCTGTATTTCCTATAGATTCTAGTTGTCTTGAAAAAATCTCGTCAAATGAAAAATCGTTACCTATTGCTGTTAGAGATGATGTATCAGTTGATAAAGAAATTGCTGGAATAGATCTTCTTTTTTTTTTGTATTTTACAACTAATTCTGCAGCTATATGTTGGGCATCTGAAGCACTTCCGCCATTCCCAAATAAGATTATTTTATTTCCTTTTTTTAATGTTTTAATTATTAATTCAATAAATTTTTTAAAAATACCAACATCGCTCCTTAAAAATATTTCTGCAGAGCGTATATGGCTCTTTACTTCCAATTCAAATATTTTATTTATATTTAATTTTTTCATTTCTAAATTGTGAAATATTTATTATTATTAGTTAGGTAGTTTAAAAAATAAAACTATATATTTTTATGGCAGAAAAAAAAGAAAATAGTAAGAATTTTGATATAAATTTTTTTAAGCAATACATTGAATTAATAAAAAAATATTGTTTAAAATTACTAAAATTAGATCCCCAAACTTATTTTTTTATTGTTCCAGGTATTTTACTTTTAGTTGGATTACTTCCTGTACCAGATATTTATTTTGCTATTTTAAGAGTTTATTTATTCGTGAGCGCATTAGTATTGTTTTACAAGTTCTATATAGAAGAAAAAGATAATATTTTTGCTATTATTTTTGCAATGATAGCTATTATTTACAATCCTATTTTTTTTATATCCTTTGGAAATGAAGAAATTAATACTGGTCCTATAATTTTTGTTCTAACAATTGCTCTTTTTGTTTTAGGTTATAATAAAATTAAAGATTAGTTTAATAATTTTAATATTCTTTTATCTCTACTATTTTCAACTATTTCTTTTAATGTTCTACCTGAATAATCTGATTTAGATATATCTGCATTCTTTTCTAATAAAAATTTCGTTACATAAAAATTATTTTTTTCCGCAGATTTCATTATGGGGGTTAATCCTTGATCATTTTGAAAATTAACATCAGCTCCTTTATTTATTAAATACTCGATTATTTCTAAGTTACCTTTATCTGCAGCATATATTAAAGCTGTATTTCCTAATTTATCTTTAACATCTATTTCAACATCACAATTTTCTAAAAAAAATTTAACTAATTGAAAATTATTTATATTTGCAGCATGGGCGAATGGATTTATACCATTTACTAAAAAATTAAGATCTTTACCACTATGTCTTATAAATAAATTTATTTTTTCTAAATTATTAAGCTCTATATCTCTTATAAATTTTTCTTTGGTTACGTGTTCAGATTCTATATTTTTTGATTCAATTCCTAGTCTTTTTTCCCTGCCACCATCTTCTAAAGTTTCAGCAGAAAATAAATGTTTTGAAATCAAAAAAAAAGAGAAAAAAAGTATAAAAAATTTTAAATTAATCTTATTCAATTTTTTTAATTTATATATCTAAATTAACAACTTTTTTTGCATTGGATTGTATATATTCTCTTCGTGGCTCAACTTTTTCACCCATCAATCTTACAAAGGTTTCATCTAATAACATTTCGTCTTCCATTTGTACTTTTAAAAGCGTTCTTTTTTGAGGGTCTAAAGTTGTTTCCCACAATTGCTCTGGGTTCATTTCACCTAAACCTTTGTACCTTTGAATATTTACTCCTTTTTTTCCCGCTTCTTTAACAGTCTCTAAAAACTCAAATGTTGATTTCACTTGATATTTATTTTCGCCAGCTATTAAAGTATTTTTTCCACTATGAAAAAATTTAGTTAGAGTATCCATAGTTTCTTTATTTCCAAGAAACTCTGCTTCAGGTGAAACTAAGTGTTGCTGTTTAATAAAATATTCTTCAGTAATTCCTCTTGATTTCTTTTTAAATAAAAAATATTTTTCTTTTTTTTCTTTATCATTTACAAATTCTCCTGTCCAATCAGCAAGATCTTGCCCAAATTGTTCTAATTTTTTTGCAATAAAATTTGCTGCTTCTTTTAATTGCTTCTCAGTTAGCTTGAAATTTACCAAATCTTTACCAAAAAAACATCCTATAGCGGATTGTTCAACAAGTTCAACTGAACCAACTTTGTTTCCAAGATCAGATATCGCATCTCTAATTTTTATTGTCTTTTTTATCAAACTACTAAGATCTTTATCTTTAATATTTTTTTGATCAGTTGTAGTAAGTTTTAAACTATTCACAGCATTAGTTATTAAAAAATTATCCATATCTTTTTCATTCTTTAAATATTTTTCTCCAACTCCTGGAGCTTTTATTTTATATAAAGGTGGTTGGGCTATATATAAATTTCCATTAATAATTAAGTCCTTAAATTGTCTAAAAAAGAATGTTAATAAAAGAGTTCTAATGTGGCTTCCATCAACATCAGCATCTGTCATTAAAACAATCTTACTATATCTAATATTATCATAATTAAATTCTTCAGGTCCAACACCTGTACCTATTGCACTAATTAAAGCACCAATTTCATCTGAACTTAAAATACGATCAGGTCTAGCTTCTTTTTCAACATTTAAAATTTTTCCTTTAAGTGGAAGTACTGCTTGATATTTTCTGTCTCTGCCTTGTTTAGCTGAGCCTCCAGCAGAATCTCCCTCAACAATGAAAAGCTCGCATTTTTTAGGATCCTTTTCTTGGCAATCTGCTAATTTTCCAGGAAGACTTCCAAAATCTAAAATTCCTTTTCTTCTAGTAAGTTCTTTTGCTTTTCTTGCAGCCTCTCTTGCTTGTGCAGATTCCAATATTTTTGTTAGAATTAATTTAGTATCTTTAGGATTCTCTTCAAGCCACTGTTCTAAACCAGAATTTACAGCTGCTTCAACAACAGGCCTTATTTCTGAAGAAACTAATTTATGTTTTGTTTGGCTTGCAAATTTAGGGTCTGGCATTTTTACAGATAAAACACAAGTCATTCCCTCTCTACAATCTTCTCCAGTTAAATTAATTTTATTTTTTTCTAAAATACCTGACTCGTTTGCAAACTTATTAATTACTCTTGTTAAGGAAGATCTAAATCCAGCTAAATGGGTACCTCCGTCGATTTGAGGTATATTATTTGTAAAACAAAGCATGTTTTCGTAATAACCAGTATTCCAAATAATTGAGACATCAACTATTAAATCTCCTTTTTTTTCTGTAAAGGTAATAGGCTTAGAAATAAAATTTTCTTTTGATTTATCTAAAAATTTAACAAATGATTCTATTCCGCCTTTAAAATGAAGTTTAGATAGTTTTTTTTCCGATGATCTTTCATCAGATAATTCAATTTCAATGCCAGAATTAAGGAATGCTAGTTCTCTAAATCTATCTTCTAATTTTTTAAAATCAAAATTGATAGATTTAAAAGTATTTTTAGATGGATAAAAAGTTATTTTTGTTCCTGATTTTTCATCATTTTTACCAATTTTTTTCAAAGGCTTCACAGAATTACCATTCTTAAATTCCATAAAATACAAATTTCCATCTCTTTTAATCTCTAACTTTAATTTTTCAGATAAAGCATTAACTACTGAGACTCCTACGCCATGCAATCCTCCTGAAACTTTATAAGAATTATGATCAAACTTTCCACCAGCATGTAATTGTGTCATTATAACTTCTGCTGCTGAAATTTTTTCTTCTGGGTGTATATCAACAGGAATACCTCTTCCATCATCAGTAACGGTAACTGAACCATCTGAGTTTAAATTTATAGAAATTTTTTTACAATGCCCCGCCAAGGCTTCATCAATCGAATTATCAACAACTTCATATACCATATGATGAAGACCCGACCCATCCTCGGTGTCTCCTATGTACATTCCAGGCCTTTTTTTTACCGCGTCTAGGCCTTTTAAAACTTTAATTGAATCTGCTTCATAACTGTTTTTTTTTTGTGTTAATTCTTTAGATTTCGGCATAATGTTATTTTATTACTCTTTTACTAAATCTTCAATTTTTAAATTGGTAATTTCTTTATCTTTTATTATTGGTGAAAAAAGATTTAAATCTGCGCCAGACATCCATACTTGATTTTTTAAATCTTTTAATTCCTTAAATAAACTTACTTTAATTTTATCATCTAAATGGGCAAAAACTTCATCAAGTAGCAAAATAGGCGAATAATTTTGATTATTCATTAATTTACAAAATCTAACTATTAAAGATATTAAAATTATTTTTTGTTCCCCTGTTGAACAATCTTCTGCAAATATATTTTTTTTAAGAAAAATAACTTTTATATCACTTTTATTTGGTCCGTAAGAAATACTTTTTTTAATAGAATCAATTTTTCTACTTATATGTAATTTTTTAATATATTGTTCTTTAAATAATTCTATTTCTTTGTTTTTTAAAACCTCTTCAATCTTTCCTTCAAAAGAAACTTTTATTTTTGGAAAATTTTCAAAACTGTTAGTTATAGAATTAAAATTTTCTAAAAATTTTATTCTTTCTAAAAGAATTTTAGTTCCTTCATTAACTAATCTTTCCTCAACTTTTTCTAACCACAAATCCTTTTCTTTATTTTTTCCTTCTTCATAAAAAAAATCTTTTTCAGATAGATCTCTAAGAATTTTATTTCTTTCTTTTAAATTTTTTTCATATACTTTCAGAAAATCTAAATAAATTGGATTTAGATTAAATATACATCGATCTATAAATTTTCTTCTAATCATTGAATTAGATCTAAAAAAAATGTCCATCTCAGGAGTTAGCCAAATTACAGAAATTAACTCCGCTAAATCGCTTTGTTTTTTTATTTTTTTTCCATTTAAATGAATTTTTTTTTTATATATTGAAGAATTACTATTTTCATTACTAAATTCTATACCAATATCATTTTTTTCCTTTCCATCATCAATATTACAAAATATTGTGCTTTTACTTAAATTCGAATTATTATTTATTAATTGATTCAACGTACAATTTTTAATACCTCTTCCCGGAGATAAAAAAGAGATAGCTTCCAAAAGATTTGTTTTTCCACTACCATTTTTTCCAGTAAGGATTACAAATTTAAATTTACCAATTTTTATATTTAATTTTTTATAAGATCTAAAATTTTCTAACTTAACAGATCTTAATTTCATGAATATTTAAACTCTCATAGGCATTAGAACAAATAAACTTTCAGATTTAGAACCATCTTTGATAATTGTTGGAGCTGTTGAATCTGAAAATAATATCGTAATTTCTTCTAATGTAAATTGATTAATTATTTCTTTTAAGTAACTTGAATTAAAACCTATATCTAGTGAAGGGCCATCGTATTTAATACTTATTTCTTCAATACCACTCCCTCCTTCTTCTAAATTATTTGCAGAAATAGTTATTTTATCTTTGTTTAAATTTAACTTAATAGCCTTTGACTTTTCAGAAGAAATTGTTGATATGCGATTAATAGAAGCTAAAAATTTTTTTCTGTCTATTGAAAAAGTATTACTTGTGCTTTTAGGAACAACTTTTTCATAATCTGGAAACTTACCATCAATTAATTTTGATATTATTACTGTTTCATTAAAAGAAAATTTAATTTTTCTTTCAGATAATTCAATTTTTATATTATCTTTAATATCATCAATCAATTTTCTTAATTCAAAAACTAATTTTTTTGGGACTATCACTCCAAAATTACTTTTTGCAATTGTAGGAGGTGTAGTTATTTGATATTGTGCTAGTCGATGTCCATCTGTTGCAACAGCTCTAAGATAATTTACGTTATTTAAATTTGTAGTATGTATAAATAATCCATTTAAATAATATCTTGTTTCTTCATTTGAAGTAGCAAAATATGTTTTATCTATTATTTCCTTTAATAAATCAGACTTTAATTCAAAGCTTGTTTTAAAAGATTCTGTCTCTGAAATCGGAAACTCATCAGTTGATAAACATTTAAACTCAAATTTTGATTTGGATGAGGTTAAATGTAATTTTTGATTATTTTGGTCATAACTTAAATCAATAGGATTATCATCAGGTAATTCTTTTATAACATTATATAATGTATGAGCTGGAACACTTGTAGAGCCCTCTGATTCTATATTATTTATTTTAATTTTATCGAAAATTGTAATATCCATATCAGTGGCTGATACATTTAACCTGCCTTGTTTTGCTTCAAGCAAAACATTTGCTAAAATTGGAATTGTAGCTTTACTTTCAACAATATTTTGAACAAATGAAAGTGATTTTACAAAATTAGATT
>CEUZ01052990.1_pt1 | contig 12216 bp, 9 predicted proteins | sample 361511 | NCBI WGS metagenome assembly CEUZ01 (sample SAMEA2622822, study PRJEB7988) | marine metagenome | biome: marine biome (ENVO:00000447); feature: surface water layer (ENVO:00002042); material: "saline water (ENVO:00002010), including plankton (ENVO:xxxxxxxx)" | depth 5 m
TCGTCTGATCGCTTGCATCATCTTGCGCAGCTCTTGGGGGGAATATGTCTTGCTCTCACTGTAAACCAGTTCTACGAGCCTAGGGTCGCCAATCATGGCTTGAACCTCTGAAGGCTGTTTGGAAGCCATCTGGTCTCTAGTCAGGTCATGATGTACTCTAATTTTGGTAATCAGCGCCTGCTTGACTCGTAATCTGTACGTAGTTGGATCTAGTTTGTTCGGACGCTGATTGAATTTTGTCAGATCGAACACATGCCTCCAATTCTCCTTCTCGGGGACTACCATCATAGCAACGAGTAGTAGAAGTCCGACATTGAGAACAACTAGCCACTTGAGGAAATTATTGGAAGTTAGCAGAACAACAGTCCCCATGCTCTCAACGAATGGTGCCGAAACCACTCCAGTTACATGGCGACTCTCATCGAATACCACTTGGAATTTAGACCGGTCATTCCTAATCTCACCAGAAAGCTCGATGTTATCATGCTCCATCATTGAGTCAATTAGTAGACTAAAGTAAACTTCATTTCCAAGCCAGTTATTGTTATCGTGAATCTCTTGCATCCAGCAACTGCCGACAACACCTTCGCAAGTATTGCTGAGTTGTCGATTTCCGGAAGCGGCTTGGCCCAAGGTCCAAAGCTTGTTCGAGAAAACCTCTTCGTCTGCTACGAACACTATACTTCCCGTAACTGACAACTCCGAGATGTCGCCTCCAATAGTAGACTGGCCTTCTCTGACTTGGTCATATGCCGAGATATTGTGATAGTCAATGCGGACAATCAATGAAAGATCACCAGGGGCAGGATTGAGGGCGTTGCTGGCATCTCCATCTCCCATCAGATCGATAAATGCGGAAGAGGAAGCAGTTGCTAAGATATTGACATCTCTCTCTTCAGGATGCGTGATATCTCTATCGGAAGGCTCGAATTTCATCCCTGTAGGGGAACGGAACATTACAGGTATTCTACAGGATGCTGGATTCTTGTTCACAATTTGGAACTCACTACATCCTTGATTAGCAGCTCCGGCTTGCATATCGTTGACATCTTCCTGCACAGCAGCAACGCTCCAAACATTCTGCCAAGAAGGATAGTATGGCTCATCTTCGGAATTATACTCCAGATAGTGCTGATTCTCATCTTGTAGTGGGAATCCAAAGTAAGTTACTCCGAACTTTGATGCTAGCCTATTCGCGTTTGTACCGTCTGCAGCGACAATCACCTTGCCTCCCTTCTGAGTGACGAAGTCATAGATTGCATCTGCCTCCGTTTCATCAATAGGCTTCTCAGGGGCAATAACTAGCAGCATAGTCCTGTGAGGGTCCTTCCAGTCGTTGACCAACATAGGTGTAGACATCGTATTTGCAATGAAGTAATCTTCCCCATCGGGACCTAGAGACTCTCTCATGTCTGAAACTTGATACAACTCCTCATCTTCATATGCAGAATAGGCCGTTGACTTACCGATTACAAACAACATCGGCAGTAATAGAAGTAAAACAATCGTGACTGCTATGGAGCCGATGATGTAAGTGCTGAATTCAAAACCGCCCTCGTCATCTTCGGCCATGAAAATCACCCCTATCTTGTAATCCGGTAGCTGTTCAGCACCTACGGTGCTCGCGGGAGCGTAATTCCACAGTTATATGTTGCTGAGAGAAGTTTGTGCTTGGGTTCCGATTTATCCGGGTCCAGTGCTGTTTTTACACCCCTCCAATCAGTTAATTTGAGGCCAAAATTAACACTTAGTGGACACGTCTGTTCGCGTATGCAGCAGCAACTGCCATAGTTCCGACAATTTGTAAGATTCCGGGTGCCGGAAGACTCGTACTAACCACTTCAGAGTTGCCATCTGAGTTGCCTTCATCACTCCCTCCTCCTGAACTATCTTCTTCATTCTGCAGAGAAGGCTCTACGGTGATTGTAGTTTCATCATTGACTACGGAAGCCTGCCCCGAGTTCATTGCGCCATTAGATGAGATTGAAACTTCAATCTTGCAATTTCTCTTAGGGTGACTCTCTGATGCAGTTACAACTAAATCGGCTTGAACAGTCTGTCCGGATGCAATATCTTTGGTCATCAATGAGTCTAGGCCATTGTCTGTAGTCAGTAATGGGCAGTTATCAGTTACCTCAAAATCACCTACTTTGTCCTGAACATTTCCTCGATTGACGACACTTACTCTTAGGATTGCATCAGAACCTGAGTTCATTGGTCCCACAGGATCCGAGATGTCTACCTCCAAAGAGTAGATTGTAGGTATTCTCAACTCTCCCGAGGCCTCTCTGTTCTCGCCTGGAAGCCCAACGGGCAGACCAGCTCTTGATACCAGATTCGCCCTGATTGTGAACTCCTCCTTGGTGTCCGCAGCGAAACTCCACACATCTATACCCGAGATTTCGAGGGTGAACGACTTGTTCTCTCCGGACCCGATGGTCTCTGACTCAGGACCATCTCCCTCGCCTCCAAATGGAATATCATACTCGAATTCTACTACGATATCGACCAACTCTTCGTTACTGACAAAGAAGACTACTGATACGGCTCCATCTTGTCTGACTTCGAATGGAATATCCTCGTTATCTTGAGGGTATTCTATGCCTAAATCCCAAGATCCAAATTGGGCATTTACAGTGGTCGAGGAGCAGACAATCAGCAGCGCGATACCGAGTATTAGATTCCTATTCATGCTAGACTTCCGTTAGTCCGCTTCCGGCGCGTTTTGTTAAGACCTTGACCATCTTGCGTCTGTAGGATGGAGGATACCAGGTATTCAACACAGGCCTTACTGCTGTACGAACCGCCTCAGCCAACTCATCTATGCTGGCCTGCCCTTTCCAATCACTGAGTATCGATGCAGCCTCTTCGTCGTGATAGCAAGGGATTGACTCTAAACCAGTAGTGGCAACTCTGAGGTCTGAGGGAGAATCACCATCCCCAGGTTTCCAAACTACTGCAACTCCTGCTTCTGGGAAGTCCCAAGAATCTCTCTGACGAAGTTTCTGATAGTCGCCCACCCATTCACCGGAATCATCTGGCAAGGTTAGGTGAGTGACCAACTCTCCTTTCTTCAGTACGTTCCTTGTTATACCGTCTAACTCAAAGAACTCGTGTAGCGGCATCGACCTAGCACCTGAATGCCCGGCTAGATGGATAGTCGCTCCAAGGCACATAAGCACAGGGGCCAAGTCTGCTTGATAAGTTGCAACGCATTGGGTGTTCTGATTCGGAATGACACGACAGTCTGCACCAGTTCCACAGTCGCACTTGTAACACCAATCAATCGACTCTCGCCACTCTTCGGTTTGATTGAACCAGAAGCAGCGAGTATCGAGACAGATGTTCCCGCCCACTGTCCCCGAGCGTCTAATCATCACACTAGCAACCATTGCAGCCACCTTGGACAATAGAGGGTGAACATCATCCGACTCGGCCAATTCGTGTAGCCTGACCATGGCACCGATATGAGATTCTGATAACTTGGACAACTCCGAGATCTTCGCCAATGAAATCACATGGGACTTCACATTGAGGTGCCATTTGTAGTTCGGAAGCAAGTCGGTGCCGCCTGCGACCCAGTCAAACTCCTCTCCATTATCGCCCAGTTCACCCGCCAGCGAAATCGCCTCCTCCAATGTCGCGGGAGTATGTAGGGTGAACGGAGGCATACGCATCAGATACCACCTCCGTGCCGCCTCTCTGCATGCTTCCAAGCGCTTCCAGCCAAGCGTGGAGAGCCTACGTATTCCTCGCTTGGAGTAACACTGACAATCCATCTGTCATTCTGTTCGTCAGCGGGAACAAGCGGATTAAATCCAAACAAAGCCCCGTTGTGGTACGGGGAATCATCATCCATTGATGCACGGGCAGAATCTCTAGCAGCATGCTCGGCAGCCCGGGCCTCAAGGACGCCTTGTAGTTCAGAATACTCAAGTCTTGGAGACTCCAGTCCACTAGGCTCAACACCCTCTCTCTTACATCTCGCCTCGATTAGGCGATACATTCTATCCGGGGTGATTGGCAACTCGCTAGATCTGATTCCAATCGCATCATATACAGCGTTACAGACGGCTGGAAGTATTGGCAAAAGAGGGCCTTCTCCAGCCTCTTTAGCACCGAAAGGACCCTCCGAGTCATTGGACTCGACGATTATGGGTACAACCTCGGGCATTTCGTGAACACTTGGAATCTTGTAGTCGAGCAGGTCTGGATTCATCAGGTGTCCATTGCGTCCGTACTTCATTTCCTCACTAAGGACCTGCCCTAGGCCCATGTGGCATGAACCAATCATCTGTCCTTTGACAGATAGAGGATTCAGAGCCTTGCCGCAGTCATGAGCAGCCCAGATCTTCAGCACCTTTGTTTGACCCGTCTCCGCATCTACCTTGACCTCGGCAACATAAGCCGAGAAAGAATACGCCGGCGCAATTCCTGCTCCAGCACCCTTGTGGACTCTTCCCATCGGAGGAGTACGATAGGCTCCGGATGAGACCAGAGCGCCCTTGTCTTCCTGCGCCTTGTGCAAGGCTTCGAGATACGAGACTCCGATTGTCGGGTCGCCTTTGTCATAGATTCGCCTGTCGCCAATGACTAGTTTGTCAGATGACACCTCAGTCAACAAGGAAGCGGCTTCAAGCAATTTCTCTCTGATGTTCATAGCCGCTGAAATTGCCGCATTGGCATTCATGAAAGTAACACGAGATGAGTATGATCCCAAGTCGACGGGAGATGTATCGGTTTCGCGACTGCGAACTCGAATCATATCCAAAGGTAGGCCAAGGACCTCGGCGACCGATTGGGCAACTACGGTATCTGAGCCTTGGCCAATATCTGCTGCTCCGGTGTGAACGGTTACTCCTCCATCCATATCTATCTTGAGATGCACTGTGGCGTGAGGGAACTTGTTGGGCTCCCAGTGAATAGGGAGTCCACTACCGGAGATGAAGAATCCACAGCCTATACCTATCCCATGGCCATCTGGCAACTTGCGGAACTTGTCGTCCCAGCCTGAAGCCTCCTTGACCCTCTCTAGACATTCTCTCATCCCAATGCTTGTGACCCTGAATCCGGTGATTGTAGCAGAATGAGGAGGCAGAAGATTAGCCAGTCTCAGTGTAATTGGATCAACCCCCAATTGTTCAGCCAAATCATCCATTCCGACTTCGACCGCGCACCTCGAGTTTACAGCCCCGTGCCCCCTCATCGCTCCACTCGCCGGTTTGTTTGTCCACACCCTAGCGCCAGTGTAATGGAACGCTCCGATTTCGTAAGGGGCTGTATGTAGGACTCCGTTGTAATATGTAGTGACATGACCGAAGGATGCGAATGCTCCACCATCGATTAGAGCATCAGTCTCGATTCCACAGATTCTGCCCTGAGAATCAGCATGTAGGTTCATCTCTATGCGAGAAGGGTGTCGACCTCGATTAACCCAGAACACCTCTTCACGGTCGAAGTTGATTCTTACTGGCCTACCTGCCTTGCGAGACAGAATAGCAGCACACATCTCATGTGGAAATGGATCGGACTTGCCACCAAATCCTCCGCCGACGAATGTCCTGTAGACATTGATTTGATGCATCGGAACTTCCAGTACATCAGCTAGGGCCCTGTGCACATAGTGTGGAACTTGCTGAGGAGTGTATAGGGTCAATCTGCCAGATGGATCCCAGTTGGCGACGACAGCGTGCGGTTCAGTGAAGCCGTGGTTTGCACCAGCGAAGAGCCAATCGGAGGTATGGCTAGCAACTGCATTCTCAGTCATGCCTTCGATGTCGCCAAACTCTTGGAATACTCGTTTCTGAACATTAGAGGATCCAATATGGTAGTCGCCACGATCATGAATTGGATCGGGAGAATCCTCAAGCCCTTTTCGCATATCATGAATTGACTCAAGATCCTCATACTCTATCTCGATTAGACGAACGGCCTCTCTGGCAGTATCTTCATCCACAGCGGCCACGCAAGCTATCGGGTCACCGACATGACGAGCCTTCTCTACAGCCATAGCATGCTCGTCCTTGGTTACCGGCAGGACACCAAATCTAGCCGGAGCATCTTCTCCGGTTGCGATGGCTACCACTCCGGGAAGCTCCAAGGCCGCTGAAGCATCGATAGACAAGACTCTGGCATAGTGACGCGTCGACCTAACAATTCTACCAATCAATTCACCCGGGAGTCGTATATCGTCGCCATATTGGGCCTGACCAGTGACCTTCCAGCGACTATCGATTAAGCCAGTCGACTTGCCAATAGTCGAGCCGGTAATCAGGTCGTCATGACGATGCCCTGCCGCCGCCTTAGAGGAAGCAATCGCTTCTTCATCCCGTGGCTCACTTGTTCCTCGACTTCCTCCCGATCCGGGCCGAGGAAAGGGAAGTTTACCGCTCTGCTGACGATAACCCTCTACTCGCTTTTTGTCGGACAACTAATCGCCCCCTTCTGACAGGCTTGGGTGCGGGTCGCTCTTCGGGCTGGTAGGATCTTCAGTACTCTCGCCCGAAGTCAGAATATCCGATGCAGCCTTCACGGAATCGACAATCTGTTGGTATCCAGTGCATCGGCAAAGGTTGCCCTCTATGGCGCACTTAATCTCGTCATCTTCTGGTTGAGGATTATCCTCCAATAAGGCCGAGATGACGACAAGGAAGCCCGGTGTGCAGAATCCGCATTGGCTTCCTCCGCACTCTGCGAATGTCTGTTGAATAGGGTGCAGGTGATGCCCTTCAGACAATCCCTCTATCGTAGTTATCGAGCATCCAGATGCCTCTTGAGCTAAAGTCAGACAAGATAGCCGAGGCTCTCCATCAATCAGCACACTGCAACATCCACAGGTACCCATATCGCAACCGCGTTTGGTCCCAAGACTACCGGCTTGATCACGCAGCACATCGAGCAGAATTGCATTTCCATCGATGTGCAGGGAGACCTCTTCTCCGTTCACTTCAGCATCCCAAGGAAGTTGCCCGGAGCGAGGTAGCATGGGCAGTCTGAACTGAACCATCAGCAAGCCACCGTGTGCAACGCCCTTTGAGCATTCCTTTGACCCCAAGGGGGTCAATCAATGTCATCTACGGCCATTTTCATGATCTCTTCTTCGGCCCTTTGGAGGTGCTCTCCAAGGGTGCTCCTAGCCATTCCCAGCTCATCTGCCAACTCTCTTAGCGTGACTTCTGAATCAGTCTTGTAATAGCCTCGCTTTACAGCATGAGATACGACTTGGCGTTGCCTCTTTGTCAGGTTACTGGACCAACCATTCTTCTCCTTACCTCTTAGGGATTGCACACTGACCTTGTCAGGCGGAAGAATCAGCCTCAGTAGAGCAAGGAAACGGCTGATTGACTTAGAATGACCCGACAATCTGAGCTCCATTCCTCGCTCAGCATCAATGCCATAAGGAGGCTGTACATGGATATTGGACATCTCAATTGCAGATACAGCCAATGGATGAGTGCAAAGCAGGCTGACTAGTACTCCGTCCTCGTCCTCCTCATGCTGCTCAATTACTTCGAAACTGTCGAATTCCGAGATCTCCTCGACTGAATGGCCCTCACGCATCTTGAATTCTGCCAGTTGAGTTACACTACCCGGCCCAACGGCGAGATGTCCGAGGATTTCCACTCTCTCGGCCACTTCGAGCAACTTGGACAATTCCTTAGCGCCGGTCAGAGAAGAGATTCTCCATCTGAGGATGACCTTTCTCATATAGTATCGATAACTCCATCGGTATTGAATCCTCGGGCAAACTATCCCCAATACGCCTCTCGGATGGCCTGATTGGCCTCCATGCACATCACTACATCACCGGGGCGAGAAGGCATGGTGGCGGTACCGTTCAAGTGCTCGATTATAGGCAGAACATTGCTTTCATTGACAACTCCCCATCCGACCTGTGTACATGGTGCTACAGGAGATATCGGAGTAGTTCCCGAGAGAGGGTCCCAGGTGTTGAATGATGGATACCATCCTGATAGGTTCAGAGCATCTCTAATATCGTCATTTACGAGGGAGAAATTCGTTCCGTTCACCAATAGTCCTTCTCGTAAATCAGGATCGGCCCCCGATGACATGTCTCCAAACTCATGCCTGAGCCACATCAGGACTTTGGATAGGAGGCCTGCGGTCCTAGGGGTGGCGAAAGAAGTGCCAGAAGTCTCGTGGTAACCATCGATATCATCGTGATTGGGTAGGACTTGTGTCCAGTCCGCAGCCACATCTGGGTAGGAACCACTCATGGTCTCTTTCTGGTCGTCCCCCTCTTCAGCATAGCCGGAAATCCCGATACTCCATGGTGGCCCGGCAGTAGAGTCCTGAACTGCAGGAGAAGGGGTGTTGTCAGCAGCACCAGTGTGGATTTTCTTGTTCTGAACTACAGCAACTTTGGTCGCGTCTTCGATACCGGGAACTGGGATGGAGCCTATAGGGCCGAAACTGGTCGTGATGATGTCGACTAGAGGTTGGTTAGCAGCGGCTAGTACTGCTGCATCGCTGAATCCCTCAACGAAGAATATCACCGCATTCGGATTGGCATTGATTACTGACCCAGTTACAGCAGTTCCATGTCCATCTTGGGGATCATCTAGGATTGGAATGTCGGTGTTGTCATCGGGCGTAGTGCCGATGATTCTGGTACCTCTGAACCATACGATATGTTCCGAGGTGATATTGTCCCAACAAGTCTCTTTGTCGGCTTCGTACCTCTCCTGCCAAGTCCCATTCAGAGATATATCACAGATCTTGTTGACACCAAGACCATCAAGCAGCCAATCAGGGTAATCATCTGCCATTCTGAAGTGATTGTGATAGACGTTGATTCCGGTGTCGATTGGTGCGACCACGCTGAAAGCCCCAAACTCCTCCTCCTCTTCGGGTAAAACCTCCGTAGGCGCGTCGTCAGCCCATAGCAAGCATCCACTGAGCGGGGTCATGATTACTAGCAATGAGACAACCAGAGCAATACTTCGCACAGTAGCCCGTGACGACAGATAGATTTCAGTCTTAGTTGTCTATGATTACTAGTCTCGGCATGTTCATGAATACGGCTGGAGACGCCGAACCGATAGCAATGAGCTTCTTTGGCCGGGCCATCTTTTCGAGATTCTTCCGATTTTGTAGTCGGAACATGTCCAGCATAGTCAATTTCGTCTTCGCTTCATTCCGAAAGATGCCGGTGAGAGTAGGGCTTGCAATTGTTGGTTCAATCCTCTTGCTAATCACTTTCCTAGTTGGTTTTCTGTGGGCATACATATCGGCCTTTGAGCAAGAGGAACTAACTATGGCTCTCAGAAACTCTCTCACTCCGATACTAATTATCGTACTAATTTGGATATCCATAGCGACATTCATCCCAAGTTTAGAAAGACAACCAGAAGTCATACATGTCACTGAGGAACCATCTACTGAGATTATCGAAGTACAGCCAAACCCAGTGGTTATTGAGGACGACGAAGAGGCCGAGTTAGTCGAGTAATCAGGCCTTCTCGAGTGCCATTATCTCTGCACAAACTGCAACGGCTATCTCTTCGGGAGATTCGGCTCCTATCTCAAGACCAATCGGACACCTTACCGAGTCAACTACAGCTTCTGAAATCCCCCGGGATATTGCAGCCTCTCTGAATGCCTTCCACTTTGCCTTCGAACCAATAGCTCCTATTCGGGGGCGCCCCGCTCCTTCCGACTTCTCAAGCAGCCCTAGCAACATGTCTTGATCGACTCCCCAGTCGTGACCCAATAGCAAGATATCGGAGAATCTGGAAAGAGACTCAGAATCTTCCTCCTCTAGGAATTGATTTACCGAGATAGGGTGCAACTCGGAAGCATAGGGGTATGAATCCTCGTTGGCATACTCTTCTCTGACATCAAAGACGCTGTGGGACCAACCCAGAGTGTCACAAACCAGTGCCACTGATCGGCCGACATGGCCGCCACCAGCAATCAGAACGTGAGGTACTGGATCCATCACTTCCATCGACACTGTTACTCTGCCTCCGCATAGGCTGTCGAGAGACGTTGCTTCTTGTTCCTTCGCATCCTTGTATAGTACGAATGTCTCCACTTTGCCGCCCTTCTGGCGAACTTGCGCTCGTCCACCGTTGAGCATCCCTCTCAAGGCATTCTCGACTTTCATCTCTAGACCGGCGCCCCCGACAGTGCCGAACCTAGCGCCGTCCTCAGTAACTGCCATTCGAGCACCAGGCTTGCCAGGAACACTGCCACTGGCCTCTATTACAGAGGCCATAGCCACACTCTGCCCTCTCTCCAGCATATCGAGAACCCAAGTCAGGACGGCCTTGGTCACGATAACGCGAGTGGCTGCCGAGCCTTTGGGATTACGCTCAATGAAACCTCGACCAACTTTGATATGACGAACTGTTCGGCACATGTTCGTGTCTTCTGGGGTCACCGCGGGAGAAATCCTCGAAATTGTAGTCACCTCGATGCGAGATGCATTCCTCGCGGTGACTGTTTTCGTTGCCGCTATGGTGCTATTGTTCAGCTGGCTTCAGTACGTCACCGCAGGCCGATTTGTGACATGGATTCGTGAAAATAGGCGCTTGCAACCAGTCATTGGAGCATTGATGGGCTTGACTCCGGGTTGTGGCGGAGCAATCATCGTGATGCCGATGTATGCACGCGGGTATGTCACCTATGGAACAGTTATTGCAACTCTGATTGCAACACTTGGGGATGCTGCTTTCGTTCTGATAGGGGCGATTTTCCAAGATTCTGCTTACATCACACCGGTGATTGCCGTACACGTGACTTCATTCATAGTGGGTGTAGTTTGGGGTTACGGTGTCGATTCCCTACAGGTGACACCATCATCTCCATTGGGTAAGTTGGGCCCGAAGTTCGGCTCAGATGAACCACTGGGTGAGGAAGCAGCCAGAGAGATGGAGGGAATAGGTTCGGTAATCGAGGACATGCCTAGGGAGGTGCCCGATGGTCTAGGTTACAGAATCATTCACCAGGGCTACAGAGTTTGGTGGGTAGTTACAGCAGTCGGATTGTGTCTAGCAATCATGCTGCTGATTTGGTATGCACAAGATCCAGAATATTCTCCAGAGCTGGTTTGGAATCCAACTACTCGTGATGGATTGGTGACTTGGGTCGGATTCATTGGGACATCCCTCTCAATCATCTTGTATATCTCCTCGAAGAACTTCCTCGGAGACGATACAGAGGCCACTATCGGAGACAAACTCAACTCACTAGACGAGACACTGGTTCACGCGGCTTCTGAGACCGCATTCGTGACTTTCTGGGTACTCATCGCCTATCTCGCATTTGAGTTCGGAATGATTGCTTCTGGAATTGGCGAGGCTGATCTCGCCGAGCACGGTGCAGGGGCGGGTGCCGTGATTGTTGCCGCAGCAATTGGACTGATTCCTGGCTGTGGACCTCAGATTATCGCCATATCCGCATATGTTGAGGGAGTAATCTCCTTCCCTGCTTTGGTGGCTAATGCAATCTCACAAGACGGAGATGCGCTATTCCCCCTCTTGGTTAGGCACAAGGTGGCCTCAATATGGGCTACCATACACACAACTCTCCCAGCAATAATCGTTGGATTGGTATTTCTTTGGGCGATGGGAGAGTATCCGTCCCTCACAGAGAATCTGCAACCCTGAGCAGTTTTTCAACATCTTCTGGAGTATCGATGTTGAGGTGCAGATGAGAATCTGACACTTCCATTCGCCCCGGCTCGACAAGATCTCTTAGTGGCACTGAAGGCGGCACTTCGAGGATTCTAGTAGCATCAAATTCAGAGAGTAGCAGAGGATGACCGCCACGACCTCCACTAGATGGGCATGTGGTATCATGCTCAACTAGTAGTGAAACCAGTGTTGAATCCGAGAAACCCGGCCTATCAACGGGCACAATGAGAAATTTCCTTCCTGGCGCTAGACCGATTCTTCTGATTCCAAGTTGAACAGTGCCCGTTCTGCCTGAATTTGGATCCGGATTGCAGATAACATCACAATCAACGGATTCTAGAATCTTGTCGAACAATTGTTCGTTAGTCACAACTACAGGTTCGAGCCCTTGTCTTTGCATCCTATCCACTAGCCAGCCCACTAAGGTGTCATCTCGCAATTCAATCAGAGCCTTGGGACTACCCAATCTCTCGCTATAACCAGCTGCTAATATGACACAACCGATTTCCGGATCCATGGTATTCACGAATCTCTCAGCATCTCTCTGCTGATGATG
>CEUZ01291338.1_pt1 | contig 12207 bp, 11 predicted proteins | sample 361511 | NCBI WGS metagenome assembly CEUZ01 (sample SAMEA2622822, study PRJEB7988) | marine metagenome | biome: marine biome (ENVO:00000447); feature: surface water layer (ENVO:00002042); material: "saline water (ENVO:00002010), including plankton (ENVO:xxxxxxxx)" | depth 5 m
GGCCTTTTGGCTGGTGCATTTTCCATGGCTGCTGGTGAATATGTCTCAATGCGATCTCAGCGTGATGTTTACGAATATGAAATTCTCAAAGAAGAAATTGAACTTCGGGAATGGCCAGATGAAGAAAAGGAAGAATTAATACTGATTTATCAGGCAAAGGGCTTGTCCAGGGATGAAGCAGAGCAAATATCGGAACGGGTAATGAGTAACCATGAAGTAGCTCTGGATACCATGGCCAGAGAAGAATTGGGTCTTGACCCATCATCCCTAGGATCACCATGGTTGGCTTCGGCAAGCTCGTTTTTATCTTTTGTCTGTGGAGCCTCTATACCAATTGCACCATTTATTTTTGGGATAGGTTCTACAGCACTGATATTTAGTTCTGTGTTGAGTGGATCAGCCCTTGTGTTTGTTGGTGGTTTCCTCTCAAGTTTATCGGGTAAAAGTGTTGTCAAAGGGGGCATTCGGATGTTGTTCGCCGGTGGTTTGGCAGCTACGGTGACTTACTCGGTTGGTAGTTTGATTGGAGTGGCAATTAATTAATTTACTTCAATAATCACTCAGGTGATACGGGTAGATGAAAAGTTCTTTTGAGATTTTTAAGTTTGCTGGAATCAGGGTATTTGTCCATTACTCTATAGGTTTTGCGTTGATTTTTTTCCCATTGATTGTAGGGTTGCAGTTTTTGCCATCACGTTATCCTGATTGGGAAATGAAATTGTACTTGATCGTAAGTTTGATATCAGTGTTGTTAATGTTTGTGTCGGTACTAATACACGAAATGTCCCATTGCATTGTAGCGTCATTAAGGGGACTCAAAGTAAAGAGGATCACATTATTTGTATTAGGAGGAATGAGTTTTATCAAAGATGGGACTAGTACTGCTTACGATGAAATTTTGATTTGTATAAGCGGTCCTGCAATTAGCCTTGTCCTGAGTTTTGTGTTTTGGATCTTGTTAAATCTCTCTGCTATTCCTGGGCATTTAGATTTTGTTGAAGCGATCCTTTATTATATGGCGATACTTAATCTTGTTCTGTTTTTATTTAATATGGTTCCGGCACTCCCTTTAGACGGAGGAAGGATTATCAGAGCAACTATTTGGTTAATCACAGGTAATTACACAAGAGCTACATTTTGGTCGGCGATGTCGGGATACTTAGTTGGTATTGCTTTGATTGGATTAGGATCTTTCTATTTATTTTTAAACGGTATGATATCGGGTTTGTGGTATGGATTGTTGGGTATATTTATTTTGTATGCGGCCCGACAAACAATAAAACATGATCACGTCAATTCACATGATACCTGATACGATCATTTGTTTATCGAACAGTAATTAATATTTTGGTATAGGAGTTTTAGATAATGTACCGGCAAGTGAAAGTCTCAGCAATATCCATTAAACCGAAAAAATGGGATAAAGAACATAATTACAACCTGGTTGAATCCTATTTCAGGCTAGCTGCGTCTGAAAATCCTGACCTTATATTAACTACAGAAGGTGTGTTGGAAGGATACGGCATCATGGAAGTTCTTGAAGGCAGACAATCACCGGATAAACTATTTGATATTGCGGAACCAATCGACGGGCCTTACATAAACAGATTTCGGGAATTGGCAATTGAATTAAAAACGTGTTTGTGTTTCGGTTTTGCAGAAATCATAAGTAATAACCTCTACAATACTGCGGTTTTTATTGATAAAGACGGTCTTATAAGAGGTAAATATCACAAAACTCAGTTTGCAGAAGGAACCATTCCTACATGCAATTTTAACAGGGTTGGGAACGCTCTTAGAGCTTTTGACACACCAATGGGACGGATGGGTTTTATTATTTGTAACGATAGATGGAACCCCATGATTACCAGAGCGTTGGTTTTGGATGGAGCCCAGGTTATTTTAATACCGTCTTGGGGATCTAAATCCAAAGAACAAAATAGAACAGTGTTAGCCAGGGCCAGAGAAAATGGAGTACCAATAGTAGAAGCAAACGTAGGTATGAATCTGATAATCAGTAAGGGCGAAATTGTGGCCTATGATTGGGGTAATAATAAGATTACTACTGGAATAATCGATGTACCTGCACCTGTGTCTGTTTATAATGCTCGGAAGTATGAGAGAGAATATTTAAAGTTACAGCATCCGGAAATGGGGAAACGTTTCCAGAGAACTATGAAAAGAATAAAAGAAGATTCTATATTCAATAAAAATGAAAACTGTCCTTGTGGTAATGGAAAAAAGTTTGCAAACTGTCATTATCAAAGTCGTTAGGTGGATATATAGATCGGAAGAATAGTTAAAAACATATTTGTATTTATAGAGGGAATGAAATGGACAACTTATTTTCTATGGCTGAATCTGTCGGATTGAAATTAACAGACTTAGGGCACACCATCGGGGTTACCGAATCCTCTGCAGGTGGGTTTATATCTGCTGCATTATTGTCCGTACCTGGTGCGTCAAAATATTTTGTTGGTGGTTCTGTCATTTATACAAGGTTGTCCCAAAACCAGTTCCTCCGAATCGGTGATGATGTAATGACTGGTATAAGGGCTAGTACTAAAGAGTACGCCCTGTTGAATGCCCGAAAAGTGAGAAAATTGCTTGGAACAACTTGGGGTCTAAGTGAGACAGGAGCCAGTGGGCCAAGTGGCAATCGATATGGTGATCAAGCAGGACATTCTTGGATAGCTGTTACTGGACCAACGGAAATTTCTATAAACATTGCGACCAATAATTCTGACAGGAAAGAAAATATGCGTGTTTTTGCTGAATCAGCAATCGAACTATTGGAACAGTCTTTGTCATGAAATCTTTGAAGAATATTGGAATTAACATTAGTTGGAAATATTCCATATATAATGCTAAATGCAAATCAAATCTGACATGAATAATATACTTATGTACAAAATCGATACTGAAAGGTAGTTTAGAGTTGTGAAAATTGAAAATTTTATTACCCCGCCTGCAACAATGCCAAATGGATTACAGGCAACCGTGGACGGGTTGTGGGTGTGTGATCAAGCTACGGATGATCTATATCTGCTTGATGAAAATTTGAATATTTTAAAAACTTTGAATACAACAGCAGAAAATTCTTCTGGATTAACCGTTGGAGATGGATCACTGTGGATCGCTTCAAATGGTCAATCGAAGTCTCGGTACCGAAGAGTCACAGATACCAACTTTTCTGGAGTTATCCGATGTGATTATGAAACGGGTGTTGAGATCTCCCGATTCCCTACTCCTGACGGTGGTGGAATTCATGGGTTGGAATGGGTAGATGGTTTGTTATGGATTACAGCTTTCAATCCAAAAGCTATTGTCCTCGTAAACCCAAAAAATGGATCGGTCATCAAAAAAGTTGAAGTTCCATGGGAAAGATTACATGGTTTGGCATGGGTTGGAGATGGAATGTGGTGTGCACATACATCAGATAAAGTTATAGTCAAATATGACATCGATACTGGAGAGGCAATTGATAAAATAATTTATAACAACACTGATCCTGCACCGCACGGGTTGACATTCTGGAATGGCAATCTTTGGAGTTGCGATGCGAATTGGCCAGAACCTATACATCCTCAAGGCCCTAGTATCAGTATGATACTTCAATGTTAGTAATGGTTTATTGAAATACAGGACAAATCAGTGGATTTAGCTAATTTATCTTCAACTCTTGATGAATTTGTTGAAAAGAGTAATGGTCTCTGGCAAAAATCAGCTTTTGGTGTGACCAGAGCAGAGCGGCAGATCTTTGTAATTTTGGACCATCAAGCATATTCTCAAAACAAATTAAAACATAAAATCCTCTTAGTTAGTGGTTTAACGGGTTCAAGCGGAGATGTAGGATTGACATTTGATGCTTTGGACAGATTTCGATCGCTAGATCCCGAATTAATAGATGACATTTCTTTGTCAGCAATACCTTGTGTAAATCCAGGTGGTCTGACACTAAACAGTAGTCCGTCAAATGGTTCTGGAGGTTTTGCAAATACAGGTTATCCACCAAAATCTGGTTTTTTCGATGATAAATATAGTCCTGAATCGCGATATTTGTGGAGATTCACCTGCTATCTAGCGCCAGATATAGTAATAGAATTGGTTGAAGGCAGTAAAGTAGAATGGAAGGGTAATATTATTGGCCTAGAACTTTTACCCTCATTGGTCAAAAATCGAGTCAAAGAACAAGATTCTTTCGTTGCCAGTCTGGGAGAAATTACACCAGAAAGCCCTGGTACTATTCCTGCATTGCGTCTGACCACTTCGAAAGAGATGTTGAATAGTGCTCTTTCCGATCTGTTCTCCATTATTCGTAAAAACGATCCTATACCTTCATCGGCTTCGAAAAATCTTGATAAAAGAAGCTCAAGATCTATTCTGCAGGTAGGAAAAGACCTTTCTAAGACAAATGGTAGAACATTGAACCCCTTAATTTATACTCAAGGAGTTGCCGTCAGTGGTCGTTTACGTCTCGCAGAAATTGACAGTTCTATTCTCAGAGAAATAGAAGATATAAAGAGTTTGGTCACCCCGGTTCTTGAAAGTCCTATTGAGATGCTAGGTTCTTGTCCGGAAGCCCCGGAACTTGCAGCTGTTGTTTGGACTGAAGAGATGAAATCTCTTTATGGAGACTCTGAATATGACGAACTGGCAGTGATAGCAGCCAATTATATTAATCAAAAAGGTAAATGTATTCCACCAGGTCCACTTAACCCGAATTACATAGTCGAAGACTTCTTTTTTGCAAGTGCTGTTCTCGGAAGGGCTTATCAGGCCACTCAAGATATCAAGTATATAGATATATTGGTTCAATTTTTGCTTGATTCAAATATACAAGAACCTTCTGGTTTGTTTCCACATAGTAGGTATGGAAAACTCCATTGGGGTAGAGGTAATGGTTTTGCAGCTATGGGTTTGGCAGAAACTTTGACTTATATTCCAGATATTCATCCTAAAAGAGGTTTAATCAAGGAAATGGCTACCAGGCAACTAGAAAGTCTAAAATATTTTCAAAAGCCATCTGGGATGTATTCACAAGTTATCGATTTTGAAGGCTCCTATGAAGAATTAACTGCGACGTGTATGATTGGATATTCTGCAGCTAGAGGTATTAATAGGCGATGGTTAGACAGGTCATTTGATAGTTTGGTTGAAAGGGCCTGGTATGCAGTATCGAGACGAATAGATTTTAACGGAAATGTAGTGGATGGATGTACAGGTACAGGTGTAATGGATAACCTGAGAAGTTATTTGGATAGACCTGCAAATTCTGGACATGACGATCGGACGGGAAGTTTAGCACTGTGGTTTACTTCAGAGATGGCTTATTTCAGTAAGTGAACTGTCATATTGTTTTTCTATCTATCCGGACACCATCTTTAAATACATCAACAACTTCTTTTAGAAAGGAAATATTGGTTGTTAAATCCCCATTTACTACCAATAAATCAGCAATTTTTCCAGCTTCAATTGTCCCTACTTTATCATCAACCATGCATGACCTTGCTGCATCTTTTGTAGAAGCAACTATAGCTTGCATAGGACTCATGCCAGCATCCACATGCGCATCAATCTCGAAAAAAAATTGACCCATCTTATATGGGCCCCATGCCGAATCGGAACCACATACAATACTCGTTCCCTGAGATCGCATTTTTGAACAAATCTCTTGGTCTTGTTCCCTTGAAATCTTTAGATCATTCATCAATAGAGTTTCTTCAGTGGAGAGTCCATATTTTTCCTGTTTGTCGACTAATGTTTTGAATCTGTAATTAGCTCCACCCATATTGTAATTAACGAAAACACCTTGATTTACAATTCGTTCTGTGATGTCGGGCCTGTAGTGTTTCTTACCATCTGGTTCTATATGACGTCCGTGGATGATGGTGTCGATTCCAGCATCAAGACAATTTATCATTGCTTGTGAATTTACACAGTGGGCAGCAGTATGTTTACCAAATTTATGCGCTTCCTCAGTTATAGAACTCAATTCATCAGTGGTAAAAGAAGGTCTTTCTTGGATAGATGTTCTGGTACTACCTCCACTGGCAGTAATTTTAATAAAGTCAGCGCCTTCTTTGACTAATTGACGGGTTATTGCTCTACATTCGTCTTTTCCAGTGGCTTCAATACCAAAGTAACTCAAATGCCCACCAATTATTGCGGCCGGTCTCCCTGTTAATACTAATCTAGGCCCTGTCGTCATACCCATTTCCATGGATCTTCTTAGTTCGAAGGTAGTCCTGTTTTTAGCTCCGCAATCTCTAACGGTCGTAACCCCTGTATGGAGATGTGCTGTTGCATTTTTAGCTGCCTGTAGTGTCAATATTTCATCCGGCAGCTTGGTTAATTCGTCTCCTGCTCTGCCATCTCCTAATCCAATAAGATGTACATGACTATCGATCAACCCTGGTAAAACTGTGTAACTACTATAATCGAGGGTCCTATATTTGAGTCCTTGAGGTATTTCTACAGTTGTAGGTGGACCAGAGTAACGAATTAATTCATTTTCAAGTAGAACTACGCCGTTTTCTATTGGCGTACCACCGTTACCGTCGATAAGTTTACCGGCTTTGATAAGAGTAAAGTTTGACAGAGACATCAATTAATTGTTTATACCTCTTTCGCATGTAAAAAAAATTAATTTCTATATAGCTGAATCTCCCCGTTCTCCTGTACGGACTCTTATGACGTCCTCCACTTGTGAAATTATGATTTTACCGTCACCAATTTGGCCGCCTTCTGGACTTCTAGCTGCACCAAGGATAGTTTCAATGATGGTTTCTTTCATTTCATCTGGTACTACTGTAACGAGTAGCGTTTTCGAAAGTGCGGACCTATTTACGGTCTGTCCACCTCTACCTGTGAATATTTCAACACCTTGCTGCTGACCTTGCCCAGTTACATTCTGATAATGAAACCCTGCACAACCTACTTCTACAAGAGAGTTTGTAACTTCATTAATTCTTTCCGGCCGAATTATCGCTTCAATCTTAATCATCAATTCACCTCGGTTGTGTAATAATATTTGAGATGTTTTGCCAAGTAGATATGTTTTTAATCAGCACCATCTCGAACAAATGCCCTTTCTCCATGTTGGGTAATGTCTAAACCGGTGTCTTCACTAGCCCTTTCTACCCTTAGGCCTAAACCTGGGATAATATCTAAAATCTTAAGTATTATCCATGTGGCAACGAATGAATATACCATTGTTACTCCGACAGCAACGAATTGAGTTAATAGTTGTCCAACATTACCTTCAATCAATCCAGATTTTTCACCTATAGCTGTAGCTGCAAATATGCCTGTAGCTATCGCTCCCCAAATCCCTCCTACTCCGTGGACTGCAAAGACCTCTAGGGCATCGTCAATTCCTGTTTTCTCACGGTAGGCTACAGCTAAGTAACAGAGTACACCTGCCCCTATTCCTATTCCTATAGCGCCCATCACTCCTACAAATCCTGAAGCAGGAGTAATAGCAACCAGACCAGCTACAGCACCCGATGCAACTCCTACCGCGCTCATCCGGCCTGATTTAAATTGAGAAATTAATCCCCAGGTTAATGCGGCTGCTGAAGCAGCTATATTTGTAACTAGAAATGCATTTACATCTAAAGTGTCAGCTGCTAAACCTGAACCAGCATTAAAACCGAACCATCCAAACCATAAAAGAGCGGCACCAAGGATCACATAAGGGACATTGTGAGGTTCGATACCAGGATCGTTTCTTTTACCAACCAATATGGCTGCGGCAACAGCTGCTACGCCGGCGTTTATGTGGACAACTGTTCCACCAGCGAAATCAAGTGTGCCACTAGCGTCACCTATCTTAAAGGAACCCAACCATCCTCCGCCCCAAACCCAATGGGCAACCGGAACGTAGACTATTGTGACCCAGATAACCAAGAAGACCAGATAAGTTGTGAATTTAAATCTTTCAACAACAGCCCCTGTTATAAGGGCCGGTGTTATTATTGCGAACATCATCTGGAAGATCACAAAAAGCAAAGTCGGTATTCCTGACTCACCGTCTCCACCATATTCATCCGATGGATCTATTCCAGATAACCCAAGATAGCTAAGATCTCCAATAATGCTATTACCTTCACCAAATGCAAGGCTGTACCCCCAGAGTACCCAAACAAGACTAACTACAGCCATTGCTATAAAGCTATACATTAAAGTACTTACAGTGTTTTTGGCTCTCACTAATCCTCCATAAAAAAATGCAAGACCAGGAGTCATTAAGAGAACTAGAGCAGAAGCTGTTAACATCCATGCAATGTGACCAGTATCCAATTTAGTTGTTTTCCTTTCTAAAAAGATATCGACGACTTAAGATGAAGCTAACTTCAATTTGTTACAAAAATGTTGCCTAACTGTTAACTTCCTATTTCAGAAACCCTCTATTGCTATTTAAGGTACACTTATCACAAGAGTTATCTATGACCAACTTCCAGTATTAAAAGTAATAAAATGAAACTTACCTTAAAACATCAACAATCAAAAATTAAAATGTGTGGGAATTGAATCAAAGGCTCGAATCCCCCGATATTGATAACGAACCATTAGGAAAAAACAAATTTGTTAACACTTTTGCTTCACTAAGAATCCTGGATTTCCGTTTATTATGGATAGCAACTTTATGTATGATGGGCAGCTGGCAAATGCAGGGTATTGCCCAAGGTTACTTGGCATATGATTTAACTAATTCGGCAAAAATACTAGCTCTTGTTAATGCAGGCTGGGCTTTACCTATGCTAAGCCTAACATTAGTTGGTGGTGTGGTTGCAGACAGGTTTCAGCGGAAATTTATCATACAGATTAGTCAGGCTGCTTACGCGTTGATTTGTCTTCTTGTTGCGATTGCCATCGTTACAGACATAATCACCTGGTACTATTTACTTCTTGGATCAGCTTTACAGGGTTTGTTTTTTGCATTCACAGGTCCAGCAAGGCAAGCGATTATTCCACAGCTAGTTGATAAACATTTGGTTGTTAACGCAATTGCCCTTAATTCAGCAGCAATGAGCTCCATGTCTCTTATTGCCCCGGGTATATCGGGATTATTATATGCCGTACTTGGTCCAGAGGGCGTTTATTTTACCGTAACGGGTTTACAGGTTACTGCAATAGTACTTGTATCAATAATAAAAAAACCTCCTAGTCCACTCATAAATGAACAAAATGTCGATGTTACTACAAAAGACAATAGAATTGTTTCGACAAATGGCCCATCATCTTTCACCAATCATATGCTTAAAGTAATAATTAAAGATGCTAGCTTGGGTATCCGTTATTTAAAAACTAACAATATAGTTCTGCTACTACTTTCGGTTATGGTTGTCACAGTAATTTTTTCTACACCATTTCAATTTCTTCTACCAGTCTTCGTCGTAGATATATATAATCTCGAATCCGAAGCTTTTGGCCTGTTAGTCAGTGCTTCAGGACTTGGCTCCTTGATTGGCTCTATAGGTGTGGCATATATTGGCAGATGGCAAAGAGGGCGACTTGTATTGGTCGGAGGATTTATTTCCGGAATATCGCTTCTGTTAATAGCTATAATCCCTTATTATCTACCTGCTATTGTGATAATGATTTTCCTCGGTTTGGGTAACGTAGCGCCCATGGCATTAATAACCGGTCTTATAATGGAAAACACTGAAAATGCGTATAGAGGACGGATGATGAGTATGGTTATGTTCACATGGGGACTTATACCAATCGGTGTGATTCCTCTAGGAATATCGATTGACCTCATTGGAGGTAGGATTACGGTAATTTTAATGTCGTTTATGATGTTGACTTTATTTTCATTAATTTACTTAACACAAAAACGATTGCCTTCACTTCAATGATGATACTTGTAATACCAATTTAAAAATTGCAAACTTAGAGGTCTATTTGGAAATGAATAAAAAAATATACAAAGTAGCAGCAGCCCACGTATCTCCGGTTTTCCTGCAATTGAAACCTACTGTAGATAAAGTTTGTTCTCTAATTGACGAAGCAGCTGATAACGGGGCAGGATTAATCGTGTTCCCGGAAACATTTATTCCCGCATTTCCTATTTGGACAGCTCTACAAGCACCTATATATAACCATGATATGTTTTCAGCTCTTGTAGAAAATTCAATCAAAATACCTGGTCCTGAGATTGATAAAATTGCAGCTAAAGCAAAATCGAAACAGGTATTCGTTTCCATAGGGCTGAACGAAAGTACTTCTCAAAGCACAGGATGCTTATGGAATACCAATATAATCATAGGAGATAACGGTGAATTATTATCTCACCACAGGAAAATAGTGCCGACATTTTATGAAAAACTTATTTGGGCAGCTGGAGATGGGGCAGGTTTATCAGTAGTTGAGACTAAATTGGGTCGATTGGCGGCTTTAATTTGCGGTGAGAATACTAATCCTTTGGCTCGATATTCATTGATTGCACAGGGTGAACAGGTACATATATCTACATACCCACCCGTCTGGCCTACACATGATCCTGAAACCGGTCAAAACTACGATATAAAACGGGCTATAGAAATAAGAGCAGGTGGCCATTCCTTTGAAGGCAAGGTATTTAATATCGTAGCATCAGGATATATGGATCCTACAACTAGGAATTACCTTGCCAGTAGGGACAAAGAGGCCGGAAGAATATTGGATGGCAGCCCTAGAGGTATTTCTATGGTAGTCGGACCGGATGGTTCCATAATAGGAGATACTTTACAGGACGAAGAGGGACTTCTTTACGCTAATATTGATTTATCTAAATCTATAGTTCCTAAACAATATCACGATATTTCAGGTGGATATAACAGGTTCGATATTTTCAATCTTCAGATTGACATGACTAGAAGAACCCCATTAGATATAAAAAAAGATCCTCGCAATCTAAATCGGCTGTCTGATTTTGACCAAATTGAGTAGGTTGGGAGCAAATCGGTGAACAAAATAATGTTTATCGTTTCAAGTTGAAGACCAATTAATCAAAAATGTTTAGTTTTTAGAGTCTCAATCCAAAGAGTATAAAAAGTTTATCTACTTCCACCTAGATTTAATTATGGTTTGTGCGATTCAATATCGATATGATTAGTTAACCTAGACGAAAGTTATCGTAAAACAAGATTCTTTACATTAACTGAACTCTTATCAACGTATAAAATCACGATGATCATCGTGATACTAATAAAATAGGACAGTGTCTATCTAATGGTTATAGGCAAAGAACGAACCAACTGGCATGATGAACACCCGTCTTCTTGTACGTGTGCTCAATGTGAAAAAATACGAGGTGGTAAACGTCGATTTGATGAGATTAGTGGAGGTCGTAAAGTTGGTAGAAATGAACCCTGTCCTTGTGGAAGTGGTAAAAAATTTAAGAAATGTCATGACAGACTTTGATCCATTCTTTTAGACAGGGCCTGTAACAGAAAAATTATTTTGGAATAAGTTAATCCAAGAGATAGAATTTAGGATTCTCCTTAGAGGTAGATTAAATTTGAAAGCTGAAATTAGAAATATAGCAATTATTGCTCATGTAGATCATGGTAAAACTACACTAGTCGATGCATTATTGAAACAAAGCAAAGTTTTTGGCGAACATGAAGAAGTGGGAGACCTAATAATGGACTCCAACCCTTTGGAACAAGAAAGGGGAATTACCATATTGGCCAAAAATACTGCAATCAACTATCAAAATACGAAAATCAACATAATTGACACACCAGGTCATGCTGATTTTAGTGGTGAAGTTGAAAGAGTTATGAACATGGCCGATGGCTGTCTGCTGTTGGTCGATGCGGTTGATGGTCCAATGCCTCAGACAAGATTCGTTCTTAAACAAGCACTAGCACACGATATTTTTCCTTTAGTTGTAATAAACAAAATTGATAGGCCCGAATCTAGAGTTGCGGAAGTCGAAGAATCAGTTCAAGACTTGTTTTTAGAACTTGCTACAAATGCAGACCAACTCGATTTTCCTGTTTTATACGCTTCTGCAAAAAATGGGTATGCTATTTCTAAACAGAATGAGCCACCTGCAGATATGAAACCGTTATTCGAAGCCATGCTGACAAAGGTTCCCGCTCCCATAGGTGATCCAGATAAACCATTTCAAATGGTAGTGACATCACTTGATTATGACTCTTACATGGGACAAGTTGCGATTGGAAGAGTATACCAGGGAACAGCATCTAG
>CEUZ01216857.1_pt1 | contig 12206 bp, 13 predicted proteins | sample 361511 | NCBI WGS metagenome assembly CEUZ01 (sample SAMEA2622822, study PRJEB7988) | marine metagenome | biome: marine biome (ENVO:00000447); feature: surface water layer (ENVO:00002042); material: "saline water (ENVO:00002010), including plankton (ENVO:xxxxxxxx)" | depth 5 m
AAACAAAAAGTTAATATGCCTCCAAAAGTCCACCAGTAATTTAAATTTTTTGGAGTTGGGTATGAGCTCAAATGATGTGAAAGTGATAAAAGCGGCAAACGACTATCAAACCATTGTGCCAGTTTTGATTTTGGAATATATTTTTCTTCACTCATTTCTAAATTAACCTATTTTGATTGTATTTTTATTCAAAAATTCGTATTTAGGTATTTCTAAATTTTTAGGAGCTGGTCCTTTTCTAATTCTTCCTGAAGTATCATAATGCGAACCATGACACGGACAAAACCATGCTTTGTACTCACCTTTGTTTCCTAAAGGAACGCACCCGAGATGAGTGCAAACTCCTACCATGACTAACCATTCGGGATTCTTCGCTCTATCCGAATCCATCTCTGGATCTTTTAAATCTTTCAAATCTACCTTGGTCGCATCATCTATTTCTTTTTGGGTTCTTCTTCTAATGAAGATTGGTTTACCCCTCCATAATACAGTTATAGTTTTTCCTCGTTCAATTTTACTAACATCAACCTCTGTTGTTGACAGTGCTTTTACAGAAGAATCCGGATTCATTTGATCCACTAGTGGCCAAATGGATACACCCACACCTACAGCACCAATAGTATAAGTTGCTGTAAATAGAAAATTTCTACGTTTTGGCTTAATGTTGTCACTCATAATTATAGAGCTATTATTTAATATATATTATGAATCGATTACAATTAATATAATTTTGCTAGGGTCAGAATGACACATAAAAATTAACAAACAAACATAATGTTTAATATTGCCCTATATCAACCTGACATACCACAAAACACAGCTGCGATTATTCGTTTGTGCTCTTGTTTTGATACAACCCTTGAAATAATTGAACCTTGTGGTTTTCATCTTGATGACAAAAGATTAAAAAGAGTCGCTATGGATTATTTGGATAAAAGTAAAATAATAACATACAGTTCTTATGAAAAATTCTTAATTAATAAAAAAGATTCAAGAGTTATACTTATGACCACGAAGGCCAAAAAAAATTATAGTAATTTCAAATTTAAAAAAAAAGACACGCTCCTCTTTGGTAGAGAGAGCCAGGGTGTCCCAAAAATAGTACATAACAACTGTTATCAAAGCTTAAAAATACCTTTAAAAAAAAATACAAGATCACTTAATCTTGGTATGGCAGTAGCTATAACATTGTCGGAGGCTTTAAGACAAAATTACAATTTATAAAAATATGAAAATAAATAAAAAAAAAAAATTAACAAAAGAATGGTTTATAAAATTACAAAATATAATTTGTAGTAGTGTTGAACAATTGGAAAAAGAATATGGTTCTAATATAAAATTTAAAAAAAATAGATGGAAGCATGGCGAGTGGAGAAGCATCAAAGGTGAAGTAATTGAAAAGGGTGGTGTTGCTTTTTCTAATGTCACAGGTAAATTTAGTAAAGAATTTGCCAAAAAAATTCCCGGAACAAAAAATAATACTAGCTTTTGGTCTTCTGGCGTTTCAGTGGTATTTCATCCCATGAATCCAAAAATTCCAGCAATGCATTTTAACACTAGGTTCATTTGCACTAAACAAAATTGGTTTGGTGGTGGGATGGATGTAACACCTTGTATTTCTGATAATAAGGAAAAAAAAATTTTCCATAACACGCTAAAAAAAATGTGTAATCTTCACAATAGAAAGTATTATTCAAAATATAAAAAATGGTGTGATAAATATTTTTACCTACCACACAGAAAAGAAGCGCGTGGAATAGGAGGTATTTTTTTTGATTATAAAATGGACAATTGGGAAAAAGATTTTGCATTTATTAAAGACGTAGGCATCACTTTTGCCTATCTTGTTAAAAAAATTATTAAAAAAAAAATGTTTTTAAAATGGACAAAAAAAGAAAAAGAAATTCAATTGTTAAAACGAGCTAGATATGTAGAATTTAATTTGCTTTATGATCGTGGTACTAAGTTTGGATTAAATAGTGGTGGCAACACTGATGCAATTTTAATGTCAATGCCTCCATCAGCAAAATGGAAATAAAATATGGAAAAAGAGCCAATTACATCTCAGGGTCTTGAAAACCTAAAAAAAGAACTGAATGAATTAAAAAATATAAAACGACCAAAAATCGTTGAAGCTATTGCTGAAGCTAGAGCGCATGGAGATTTAAAAGAAAACGCTGAATACCACGCAGCAAGAGAAGATCAGGCAAAAATTGAAAGTAGAATAATTGAAATAAATGATGTCATTGCGAGAGCAAACGTTGTTGATGTAACAAAATTGAATAAGGGAGATAATGTAATTTTTGGCTCTACAGTTTACTTAATGGATTTAGAAATGAATGAAAAAAAAACTTACAAAATAGTTGGTAAAGATGAAGCTGATTTAAAAAAAAATTATATTTATTTCAGATCTCCTATTGGCAAAGCTTTGATAGGAAAAAGTAAAAAAGATTATGTGACAGTTAAAACGCCTTCTGGCGAAAAAAATTTTGAAATACTTGAAGTAAAATATATTTAATTTTATATACCTTTGTTTAAAGAGCTTTTAATTTCTTTTTGATCCAAAACAAAGTCATTTTCAATCCATTTTTCTTTTAGTGATTTAAGTTTTTTTCCAAGAATTTGGTCATCTTTGTACCCATGTTGCTTTAAATAATTTCCAGAAATAGGAAATTTTGGAATCTTGCAAGAATATACATAGCTTAATAATTTTTCTAATTTTAAAATATCTATTTTATCATTCACACATATTGAAAAAAGCAACAAATCTCTAACACTCTTCTTGCTTGTAAAATAAATTAATTTTTTTATGTTTTGTTCTAGATAAAATTTTTTATTCTTTAAATCGTCAAAATTTTTTGAAATATTTTTAAACTTATCTTTTATACTATTGGATGTTTTGTATTTATGGCAAAAATACTCGTAATTATCAGATTTATCTACAACAAGCGTTGCCATAACTAGTTCATGATCATATTCGTTTCTAAATTTTTTTTCTAAACTTTCAATTTTTTTTAAATTTTCATAATACAAAAATTGCGGAAATATATTTAATATAATCTCTTTTGATTGATTGTTTTTGAACAGGCTGTAGATATTTCTAAGTGATAATATTTTTTTTAATTCATCAAATATTCTTTCGTTAGAAATTGTATTTAACCCATTAATATTTTTCCTGATCGATTTAATCGTATATTGGTCGTGATCAAATTTACTATACTGTATGAAAAATCTGAAATATCTTAAAATACGGAGATAATCCTCTTTTATTCTTTCTTCTGCTAAACCAATAAATTTTACATTTCCATTTTTTAAATCTGATATTCCATTTAAAGGATCAAAAATTCTTCCATCTATATCGGCATATATCGCATTTATCGTAAAATCCCTTCGCAATGCATCTTGTTTCCAATTTGATGTAAACTGAACATTTGCATGTCTGCCATCTGTCGAAATATCTTTTCTTAAAGTTGTAATCTCAAATTTTTTTTGATCCAAAATTGCAGTTACTGTTCCATGAGAAAGTCCAGTATCAATAACCTTTATATTTTTTTTTGTAAGTCTTTTCTTTACTTCATTTGGCTCATGTGATGTTGCCAAATCGACATCTCCAATTTCATCGCCGCAAAGTGCCTTTCTTACACAACCACCAACAAATCTAACTTCACTTTCCTTACCAACTTCATTGAGACATGAAAAAATTGTTCTAGCTTCTTTCATATTTTCTAAAGACTTGGTGCTTTTATCTGAACCGAATTTTTTAAAAAGGAAACGGTCAGTTTTAGAAATAATATTTTTTACTTTACTAAGCATTTTTTGGTTGGGGCGCTAGGATTCGAACCTAGGATCGCGGTACCAAAAACCGCTGCCTTACCGCTTGGCTACGCCCCAAATTTATAACTTTGAGATATATCACAAATGATTAAGTTTATATACTTTTTGATACAACGGTCCAGTACTTAGGAAATTTCAATTTTATTAATCTTTGAGCAAAAATTGCATTTTTCATATTAGAAAATATTCCTATGCAAGCCGAACCTGAGCCCGTAATTCTTGAAAGGTAACAACCTTTTTGAATCTTTATAAAATCAATAATTTTTCCTATTTTTGGATAAGTATTAATTACAGTATTCTCAAGGTCATTATTTTCGTTTTTCAGAAAATTAATTAATTTTTTTTTATTTTTAATATAAAAGCTAGATTGAGGTTTTGCCTTGGAAAGCCTTTTATTTTTTTGATACATTTTTTTTGTTGAACAAATTAAGTTAGGATAAACTATTAAAATATTGAATCTAAATTTTTGTTTAATTCTTAAAATTTTTCCCTCTTTGCCAGTAAGAAGCGAATTTTTTTTTTCTAAATTAACAGGAACATCAAAACCAACTTGACTGGCCATTTTGGTAATCTCTTTTTTGTTTAATTTTAGGTACATTTTTGAGTTAAAAAAATTTAACAAATTGGCTGCATTTGATGAGCCTCCGCCTAATCCTGATCCGTGCGGTATATTTTTTTTAATATTTATTTTGAATGCTTGTTTTTTAAAAAAATTTTTTTTTCTTAACAAATATAAAACTTTGGTTACTGTATTTGATTTTTTATTAATTTTTTTTTTAAACCTTCCAGAAAAAATGATTTTATCTTTTTGCTCCTTAATTTTATGTATTGATATTACATCGTGTAAATCGCAAAATGTTATCAAAGATTTAATATTGTGATAGCCATTACTTAGTTTTTTCAAAATTTTTAACGAAAGATTAATTTTACAAAAAGATTTTATTTTAAATTTTCTCACTAAATTAAATTATAAATTTTTTGTAATGCCAAAGACTAATTTTTTATTTATATTATCTTTCAATTTTTTTTCAGTATCTTCTAAACTAAGAACATGTTTCCAGAAATATCTTGCTTGAATATTTTTGTTTACCATCCATAAAACATCTGCGTAGTGATCATTAATAATTGGATCCAGTGGCTTTAATTCTACTGCTCGTTGTAAAAATTTTTCGGCAGCAATATAATTTTTTTTTGCATAATAAGCCCAACCAAGTGAGTCTATTATGTAACCATCATTTTCTTTTAAAATGACAGCCTTTTTAAGCATCTCTAATGCTTTATCCATGTTAATTTTTTTTTCTACCCATGAATACGCCAAATAATTTAATACATGTGGTTGATCAGGTAATATTTCGATGGACTCTGTAAGATCTCTTTCAGCACTATTCCAATCACCAATTCTTTCGTAGCTTGTGCCTCTTCTATCCAAAATTTTTGGAACTAATTTATGATTTTGATCTATATTTTCCAAGGCTAATGAATAATATTTTATAGATTCTTCATAATATTCTTTATTCTTATAAAAGTTTGCCAGTTCATAGTAATGTTGGAAATTATGATTTGGCAATAACTTAAATTCCTTTTCTAAATAAGAAGTAGAATATTTTAGTCCTTTTGTGTCTGACAAAATTATTGCAATATGTTTAGAAGCATACCAAGAGTAATTAGGGCCAATAGATTTAAGTACATCGTATGTTTTTTTTGAAAGTTCATATCTTTCTTGATAGTAAAAGTTTTCAGCTAATAAAGTTTTGTTTGGAGTGAATTTCTTGTTTAAAAGTAGCGAAATCTTTAAATAGAAATTTGATAATTGGTAATCTTCCTGAGTAGAATAAAGATTAGACATAATATAAAAAGTTTCACTAATAACATCATTTGGATTTTTGCAATCAAAAAAATTTTTTATTTTTCCATTTTTGCCTGCTAAAATAAAACTTTCCGCCTGTTTCAAAAGCAAATTTGAGCTATGTTTCTTTGTGCTTTGTAAAATTATTTTTCTTGCTTCTTCATTTTTATTTTTAAATAATAAATAATTTGCTAAAAAAAAGTTATATCTAGAAAAAAGATGATCTTCATCTTTGGTTAGTTGTTCAAAGGCAATTTTTGTTTCCGAAGTATCAAAATAGCATTGTAAAAAAGCATTTTGTATCTTCTTTAAATTGTGATAGCGGCCAGGAATTTTATTAAGAAAATTTAAGCTATCCTTTTTATTATTTTCAGATGCTTTGGTCCAAGCTAACAAAATATTCCCTAGAAAATCTCCAAAAAGCAAATTGTATTGAGGAACCTTGGTTAATCTTTCAAAATGTTTTGTAGCTTTTAAATAGTCCTTATTAATAAAAGAATCTAAACCTAATAAAAGATCGGCTTCAAAAAGCAATCTATCTTCAGACCAAATATCTTTTGAAAAGGCAAATGCTTGTTTATACTTCTCGAGCAAAACAAGTGTGCGAATGAATTTTATATTATAATCAGAATGATCATTTCTCAGAAATTGAACCTTATCCAAGTATTTAAATGCTGAACTAGTATAATCTTTGTTAAAAGATATAATACCTGAAAAATAATTAGAAATATTTTCTTGAAAAAGATCAATTTTATTGCTTTTAGCAAAAGCTACTGTACTAAAAGATAAAATTGTTGACAAAAATAATATTAAATAAATCTTTTTAATAAAACGTTTCATATAATATACTTTATAAAATGAAAAAAAATTTAAATCAAAAACTAATTAACTTTGCCGAATACTATAATTTAGTTAATTCCAACCTAGTATTAGAAAATCAACCGCTAAAAAGGATGGTAAATATTAAGACAGCATTTTCTGGCAAAACGAAGCTGCAAAAACTAGAAAAACTTAAAAGAGATATAAGTTTAATAAAAAATTGCGATTTGAAAAGAAATGCTAAAAATTTAGTTTTTGGTGATGGAAATATTAGTTCAAAAATAATGATTATAGGTGAAGGCCCTGGCGCTCAAGAAGACCTTAAAGGAATACCCTTTGTTGGTCGTGCAGGTAAGTTATTAGATAAAATGTTAGAATCTATTAATTTGGATAGGAAAAAAGTTTACATTTCAAATGTCGTAAATTACAGACCTCCTGCAAATAGACGTCCAACTGAAAAAGAAATTTCAAGATATCTTCCTTATTTAATCAATCATATTGAAATCATTAATCCAAAAATTTTAATTTTGATGGGAAGTACTGCTTTAAATACAATAGTAGGAACCGAAGAAGTTATTTCCAAGGCTAGAGGTAAATGGATTAAAAAAGAAATTGGTATAGTTAAACCATGGGTAATAGCTTCTTTTCATCCAGCTTTTCTGATGCGTCAACCAGAACAAAAGAAACTTGCGTGGATAGATTTAAAAATGGTGAGAGATAAAATTAAAGACTTAAAAATATAAAATTCTTGTCTAAAATAAAGAAAATAGCTGGTGTTGATGAAGTAGGAAGAGGATGTTTGGCTGGACCGGTATTTTCTGCCGCAGTAATTCTCAATGAGAAAATTAATAAAAAAGATATTAAAGATTCAAAAAAAATTCCTTTTAAAAAAAGAATTTTGCTTTCTAAATACATAAAAAATAATTCGGTTTATGGCATTGGAACTGCTAGCGTGAATGAAATAGATAAAATGAATATTCTAAATGCTTCTCTTTTATCAATGCAAAGAGCTGTGAGTAAATTAAAAGTTAAACCTTCTGTCGTTTACGTTGATGGACCCTTTGCTCCCAGAAATAAAAAAATAAAATACAAAACTTTTATCAGGGGTGATGAAAAAATTGTATCTATTGCGGCCGCTTCAATTATTGCAAAAGCTGCTAGAGATTTATTTATGATTAAACTAGCTAAAAAATTCCCAAATTATAGATGGCATAAAAATTTTGGTTATGGAACAAACGACCATTTACAAGGACTTAAAAAATATGGCATCACTAAGCATCATAGAAGAAAATTTAAACCGATACACAATATCTTGGTGTGTCCAACACGTGAAACACAATAAAACAAATTTTTTTTTATTAATATTTGACTGATTAATAAATTTAGAGTCTAATTCAACGTAAAGTTGAATCCAGATGATGTCTAAATTTTTTAACAAAATTATTAATGGTGAAACGTTAGAGATATTAAAAACGATTCCGAGCAAAACATTCGATTTAGTTTTTGCCGACCCGCCATATAATTTACAATTAGAAAAAAAACTGAGCAGGCCGGATAACAGCAAGGTAAACGGTGTTACAGATAAGTGGGATCAATTTGAAAGTTTCGATACATATGACAATTTTTGTAAGGAGTGGTTAAATGAATGCAAAAGGGTTCTGAAAAATGATGGATCCATTTGGGTTATTGGTTCTTATCACAATATTTTTCGTATTGGTTACCACATGCAAAATATTGGTTACTGGATACTAAATGATGTTATATGGAGAAAAAATAATCCTATGCCTAATTTTAAAGGAACAAGATTTACTAATGCACACGAAACTTTAATTTGGGCTTGCAAAAACAAAAAGTCAAAATATACGTTTAATTATCAATCGTTAAAATGTTTAAACGATGATTTACAAATGCGTTCGGACTGGAGCCTGCCCATTTGTAGTGGAAGCGAAAGAATTAAAAAGGACGGTAAAAAAGTTCATTCTACACAAAAACCTGAATCTCTACTACATAGAGTATTGTTAGCTTCAACAAATAAAGGTGATTTTGTTTTTGACCCATTTCTAGGTACCGGAACAACGGCTATTGTTGCAAAAAAAATAGGTAGAAATTATTTTGGTATTGAAAAAGAAAAGAAATATTTTAAAGCCGCAAAACAAAGATTAGAAAAAACGATAAAAATAGAAGATCACTACCTAGACACTATTAAAAATGGTAAATCTAAACCTAGAATACCATTTGGTTCTTTGGTTGAATTAGGCATGGTAAAACCCGGAATGAATATTTTTGATCAAAAGAAAAAGATAAATGCTAAAATTATGGCTGATGGAAGTATTAAATACAATAATTCTGAAGGCTCTATTCATAAAATAGCAGCAAAAATAATTGGCGCTGAAAGCTGCAATGGCTGGACATACTGGCATTATAATTTGAATGGAAATATGGTCCCAATAGATAATCTTAGACAAAAGTTGGTTGTAAAAGCAAGCTAGCCTGAATACAACGTAGATACTTTTTCGATAATTTTTTTTGTAAATGAAGGTATAAATTCACTTCTCGATTGATTAAGAGAATACCATTTAAAATTTTTTGGTTTAAATTTTGTAAACTTATAAAATAAATTAATATCCATTTTTGTATTTGAAATATTGTTTTTATAATTACACAAATAAATCCACCCCCCTTTCTTAATACTGTTTTGTGACGTCGAAAGTTCAGTCTCTGGAATTTTAAAATTGTTTAAAAAACTTAACTTTTTGTTATTAGTTAAAGCAATTGCTTTTTTTTGTTTTTTTAAATAGCAATAAATATTATATTTTTTTTCTTTTATAAAACGCTTTTTGCTCGCAGAATAAAAAATTTTATTTTTAAAAAATTGACAATTTTTTTTCAAATCACAAATTGCACATTCTGGATTTTTTGGTTTACAAATTAACGCGCCAAATTCCATTAACGCCTCGGCTAAATCTCTATTTCTGTTGGTATAAAACTTTTTATCAATAATTTTTTTTATTTTTTTTTCACTATTTGGTGGTTTTAAACTGAACAATCTTGAAAAAACTCTTGTTACATTTCCATCAAATGGAATGTAAGGCTTGTTATAAACTAAAGCTAATAAAGCCCTGGCTGTATATTCTCCTATTCCCGGTAAATTTTTTATCTCATTAAATTCTAAGGGTAGTTTACCGTTATAGTCTTTTACTAGAATTTTTGCAGTTTTGTGTAAGTTTTTTGCCCTTCTGTAGTAACCCAAACCTTCCCAAAGCTTTAGAACTTTTTTTTCACTATTTTTGGATAAAACTTTTAAACTTGGAATTTTGTTGATAAATTTTACAAAATATGGAATCACGGTTTTAACTTGTGTTTGCTGAAGCATAAATTCACTTAATATTCTATAATAATGGTTTTTTTTAGACCTAAAGCTTGTGCGCCAAGGCAAGACTCTTTTATTATTATCGTACCATGAAAGAATTTTTTTTGATAAATTCATTTTACTTATATGCACCACAGACGAAATAATAAAGAAAGCAAAACTTTCGTTCAAGGACTAAGGGCATTTGGTAATACCTTGCCTCGTGGAGTTAAGGGTATACTAAAAAAAAATGGCTATAATTACTCTGAAATAATAAACAAATGGAGCGCCCTAGTGGGTAAGGATATTTCCAATTTCTCTTATCCTAAATCAATTAAAATGACAAAAGGAGATAGTAACGGAACTTTGGTGCTCGCTGTTAAAAGAGGCAACGAAATAAATGTAGAATACTCAAAAAAAGAAATTATAAATAAAATTAATAGCCATTTTGGTTACAAATTAATAAATGAAGTAAGGCTTCAAGCATTCAATGCAGAAAAAGAAAAAATAAAAAAATCAAACTCTCTTAATAAATCCTTTAAAAAATTTGAAAAAAAGGTTAATGAGATAAAAAATAATAATATAAGAAATTCACTTTCTCAACTTCTAAAGGCCATAAAAGATGATTAGTTATAATTTAAATCTTAAGTTTTTATATATAATTAAAATTATTTTTATTTTTTCTATTATTTGTATAAAATCCTACGCTGATACCACAGAAACTAAGGGTGACTTGATTGTGCTTGGGAAACACAATGCTCCAGTAAAGATTAAAATTTTTTCATCTTTAACTTGTCCTCATTGTGCAAGCTTTCACAAAGAAATAGTCTCAGAAATAAAAAAAGAATACGTAGAATCGGGCCAGGTACAATTAATTTTTATTGATTTTCCTTTGGACCAGTCAGCTTTTAATGCGTCAAAATTGTTACACTGTTTAGATCAAAATAAGCAATTAAAATTTTTAGATACTATTTATGAAAATCAGGAAGAATGGGTAATTGGCTCAAACATAGATCAAATAAATAATAATTTAAAAAAGATAGTTCAAAATCTGGGGATAAGTTCATCAAAATTTGATAAATGCTTAAATGACGAGATTATTGCTGATAAAATATTAAACGGTAGAATAAGCGGACAACAAAAGTATTCCATAAATGCAACTCCAACAATTATAATAAACGAGAAAAAATTTGAAGATTCTGTTAGTTTTGAAAATATAAAAAAAAAAATAGAAAAGTTGATTTAATTTATGGAGTTCAAAAAACTTGAGTTAACCGGTTTTAAATCATTTGTAGAAAAAACTCACTTTTTTATCGAAAAAGGTTTGACTGGAATCGTTGGTCCTAATGGCTGTGGAAAATCGAATATTGTAGAAGCCATTAGATGGTGCATGGGTGAAACTTCCGCAAAAAGTATGAGGGGATCTGGTATGGAAGATGTAATATTTTCCGGCACAGCAAATAAAACTTCTAAAAATATTGCTGAAGCAACTCTTATATTAGACAACTCGGATAAAGATGGTCCAGTTCAATTCAAAGAGGCAGACACAATTAATATAAAAAGAAGAATAGAAAAGGATAAAGGCTCAAGATATTTCATTAATGGTAAGGAAGTTAGAGCAAGAGATGCTCAAACCTTTTTTGCAGATTTATCTACGGGAGCACACTCGCCCTCAATGATAAGCCAAGGAAGGATCGGAGCTCTAGTAACAGCAAAACCAATTGACAGAAGAGCTATCTTAGAAGAAGCAGCAGGTATTGCTGGAATACACGTGAGAAGACACGAGTCAGAATTGAGACTTAATTCTGCAGAAAACAATTTGAAAAGAGCTGATGAATTAAGAAGACAACAAGAAAAACAATTAGAAAATTTAATAAAACAGGCTAAGGAAGCCTCAAAATATAAATCAATTTCTGAAGAAATAAAAAAGATTGAAGCTGGACTTTATTACATAAAACTTATGGAAATTGAAAAAGAGATAAGCACATCCAAAGAAACTATAAGTGAATCAGACGATGAAATAAGCGGATTAACTATCGAAATTAATCATAATAATAATTTATTAGAAGAAGAAAATATAAAATTAAAACCATTGAGAGATCAAAATATTGAAATATTATCAAGGTTGCAGAGGTTAAATTTAGAATCGCAAAATCTGGAGGATGAAGAAAAAAGAACAAAATCTGAGAAAGAAAGACTTTTAAGATCTCAAGATACAATTGAAGCAGATATAGAAAGAGAAAAAAATATAATTTCAGATGCACAGTCAAATGAAAAAAGATTAATTGAGGAAAAAAATAAATTAATTGAGATAGACTCGAAATACTACGATACTGAAAAAAAATCTAGCGAAGACTT
>CEUZ01080846.1_pt1 | contig 12204 bp, 13 predicted proteins | sample 361511 | NCBI WGS metagenome assembly CEUZ01 (sample SAMEA2622822, study PRJEB7988) | marine metagenome | biome: marine biome (ENVO:00000447); feature: surface water layer (ENVO:00002042); material: "saline water (ENVO:00002010), including plankton (ENVO:xxxxxxxx)" | depth 5 m
AAAAATGTTTCCAGAAATTATGCCAGATGATGTACCAAAATAATTTAATCTAAATTTATTTAATATGTTATTAAATAAATTATTACAATTTTTATTTTTTATATTGGTATTAATACATATATTAATTTGGGTATTTGTTTTATTCGCTTTTTTAAAAAAAAAAACAGCAATAATTAATATAAAATATGTAATTCCAATTATATATATAATTCATATATTTCCATTTCATTTTATTAATAAACTAAAAAAAAAAATATATCCAAATAATTGTAAAAGTGAAAATAATAAAATTTTAAAAATACTAGTTATCCCTTATTTATTTGTAAAACTTCAAGAAAAATTTGAAGATTTTTCCTTTGCCTCACCTATAACTCCGCAGGGTATGCTTATTTTTGGATTATTAACATCTATTAATAAATTAATTTAAATAAATAGATAATATATTTATTATATGAATAAATATATTATTTACCAGGGTTCTGGTGGTTTAGTACATATGCTAGGAGGATTAGTATATTGTTGCGAGTATATAAATAGGAAAAAAAACTATGTACTTGTAATCGATGTTAAAAACCACGAAGCTTTTTCAAATTATTTTAGTAAATATTTTATATTAAATGGAGTTAAATATACAGAAGATTATAGTGAAATAAAAGATTCCGATAATTATCATAAAATTAAATTAGATTATTTAAATAAAACAAATGTTAAATATGATAATGGATATATTCATAAATATAATATTAATGATAAAGTTATTCATTTAGACATTGGAAAATCATTAGAACGTATTGATTATTATAAAAATATAAAAATGTATGCTGGTAATGGAGGAAATAATAGACATGCCATTTTAAAATACATTAAATGTAATGATGATATAAAACAAAAATTAAAAGAATATAAGGTTGATGAAAAATATATTGGAGTTCATTTTAGAAATACAGATAGGAGCAATGATATAAATATTTTTATAAATAAATTAAAATTTTATAAAGATTACAAAATATATATTGCTACTGATGATTTTAATGCACTTGAAATATTTAAAAACAAATTAAAAGATTATAATATTTTTTATTATTTTGAACCATATAATGCAAATGGAGAAAATATACATTTTAATGATCCAGATAAAGAGAAAGTTATAATGAGTATACTTGTTGATATGTATATGTTATATTATTGTGAAATTTTTATTGATTCTCCAAATTCATTAGTTTCTAAATTAGTAAATTATATGAGAATATCTAAAGAATCAATCTTTGAATAATATTTAAATATATTTTTATTTAATAATTAATGTGTTGTATATGTTTAATAGAAAATAATAAAAATTATATAACATTAAATTGTGGTCATAAATTACATAAATATTGTTTAAAAGAATTACTTGATTATTCAAATAAATGCCCTATGTGTAGACAAAAAATATTTAAAGAATATGTATGTAACTGTTTTTTCTTTACACCCCATATTAATTTAGGAGAATGTCGTTTTTGTTTTGGTATTGAAAAGAAACAATTTATAAAAAAATATTATGATATCTTAAATATATAATTAAAATAATAAAAATTGATTTAATTATTTAAAATTATATATATTTATATTATAATGAATAAAGTTGGGAATATATCTGTTAAAAAAACCTTATATGACGATAGCTTTTTAAATAGTCGCTTAGAATTAAAAATTAGTGGTAATGATATTGACCATATTATTGTAAATACTTTACGTAGGATATGTTTAACAAATATACCAGTATATATTTATGATAAATTTGATTTTGTAGAAAATACAAGTATTTTTAATAATAATTATATTAAATTAAGATTTAGAAATATTCCAGTATTGGGTATTGAATCATCAACCGCATTTTACAATGAAACTAAAGATTTACAGGAACAAAAAGATGAGATATCAGAAATGTTAAATATGGATGATATCTCTCTAGAAACAAATTATGATGTGTCATCTTCAAACTTAAAGCAATTAACTTTATATCTAGATAAAGAAAATAAGACTAAAAATGTGATAACTGTTGGTACTGATGATTGTAAATTTTATTATAAGGAAAAAGAAATTAAATCACCATATAAAATTAATATTCCATTAATAAAATTACAAGATGGGCAAAATATTAAAATGACTGCTATTAGTAGTATTGGTATTGAAAAAATGGATGCAATGTATTCTCCAGCATCTGTTTTATTTTTTACAAAAAATAATGATAATGACTATAATTTTATTATTGAATCAAGAGGTCAATTATCAGAAGAAAAGATTTTCAAATATGGTATTGAAAATGTTGTAAATCAGTTAGAAGGATTAAAAATTGATATTAATGATTTAGAAGATATAAAAAAACAAAAAGGAGAAATTGAGATTAATAACAATGATCATACTATGGGTAATTTATTATCACAAGGATTAAGAAAACATAAAGATGTAATATATGCTGGATACGCTATGCCACATTTACTTGAAGATAAAATTAATATTAAATTTGAAATAAGTAAAAATAATATTAAGTCTATTATAATTGATGTTATTCAATATTATATTAGTATTTTTAATAATTTAAAAGAAAAGAATTTTTAATTTATTTTTCATATATGCTTTTTTTTGGAAATTCTTTTTCTAAAAAAGAATAAAATATTTTATTTATATAACTACATTTAGGATATTCATCTGATATACCATCACCTTGTGCATTTAGCATCCATTTAGATTTTGCTTCTCTTAAAATTAATTTAGTTTTAATTATATTTCCTAATGGAATTAATATTAATATTGATAATATGGAAATTAAATAAAATATATAATAATATTGTTTAATAATATTTTCATTTCTAAATTTTTGAATCACAAATGATACTAATATATAAAATAATGATATATGGGTAACTATAAAATTTTTTTTTCTTAAACATAATGAATGCAATTCAATTACATTTAATTCTTTACAATACTTATATTTAAAATTTTTAACATATATTAAATAATTATAAAACAATGATATTGTACAAATAACATTTTTTGTTTGTTCCTTTGTCACATTGTATTTATTTTTTAAATTTCTGGTTATTTCAAAATTTTTATGATATTTCTCTTCAATCTCATTTAAAATAGATTTATCTAATAATTTTATCCAATGATTATCTGTTATATATCTATTACTTTTACTTTTAATTACTAAATTTCTTGAATTTATCATTGATTGATACCATAATCCTAATCTAACATTCAATTTATAATTTTTTAAAAATATTCTATCATCTATAAAAACAGTATTATTTTTATAATTATCTAATAATTTATCAAATATTTTTCCATTCATAATAAAATAATCATCTTCCATATAAAAAAATAAATTAGTTAAATCTGGTATTTTATGTAAATGTGCCCATATAGCTTGTCTTTGCACTAAAGGTAGATGTTTTTTATCAGTGACTAATTCAGAATGTTTTACAAATTTTAGATTATGAACTTCTTTTAAATATTGTGGAGGTGCGTGATTATCACTATGAATTATGAATATTTTTCTTGGATGAATATTATGTTTTTCTAAAGAACGCAATAAATATTTTAATTCAATAAATTCACCATTACTACATGATTCACCCCTATGACCAGCATCTTTTAATTTTTTAATAAAATATTTATTACACCAATTAACCCATGTAATAACTAAATCATATTTCATTATATTATCTTATATTATTTTTGATATCTTTTTAATACATTTATAAAATGAGTATATGTTTTTTCATCCCCCGCTTCATTTTTATAAATAAGTTTTATAAACATTTCTGAATCATCATTTAATTTTAACATCAAATTTGGGAAATTACCTTTAAATGTTTGAATATTACCCTCATAATTATATCCTCTATCTCCCCATATTTCTATTTTAATATTATTAAAATCTTCTTTTACTAATGGTAAATTTATAGCTAAAAAATTGTGAGTAATAGTTTCTTTTTTTTCTTTTCTTTCTAATGTTTTATCATCAATATATTCAGAAGTTTCAACGACTTTTCTTTGTGTAAAAAAAAAATCTATACTTGTTTCATTATTAATTTTAGTCATCCAAGATGATTTATTAAATGGTTTTATACTTGACATTATTTTAATAAATTATAAATCTTTATGTATAATTAAATTTCTAAATATATTTATATGACTAACTTTTTTTATATATTTTTAATAATTATTATCATTATTATATGTAGAATGTTTTTTGTTAAATCAAATAAATCAAATAAATTAAATAAATCAAATAATAATTTACATTTTAATGATATTAAAAAGATGTATGTAATAAATTTAAAAAAAAATCTTAAAAGATACAATGATTTTATGATAAATGCAAGTGAAGCAAACATAAATGTATCACGTTTTGATGCAACATATGGTATTGAACTATCTGAAAATGATCCATATATAAAAAAATATTTTAGTGATAATATAAATTTAACAAAACCACAATTAGGATGTGCAATAAGTCATATTAGAATTTGGGAAGATGCAGTTAAAAATAATTATGATATAGTTGTTATTTTTGAAGATGATGCTATAATACCATTAGATTTTAAGGAAAAAATTAATATTATTTTTAAGCAATTACCAGAAGATTGGGATATGTTATTATTAGGAATAAATTCAGGATATTGTAAAAAGTATAATCAAGAGAATAATTTATTAAAATTTGAAAAAGGTGGATTTTTTTTTAATAAAATAAATAAAGGTAATTGGGGATTATTTGCATATGTAATAAATATAAAATTTATTAAAGAACTATTAAAACAAAAAATAACAAATACTATTGATTGTTATATTAGAAATAAATATTATTATAATGATAATTTTAAAATATTCTTAGCAAATCCAATAATTATTAATCATGAATATAATAATTATAGTGATATTATTAATAAAAATAGAAAGAATGAAATGATAAATAATAATATTAAAATTTATAATAGTTTAATGAACTTTATTTTTATGTAGATATAAATAAAAATTGATAATATTTTATTTTATTTAATAATAAATATTATTAAATGAAAGAAATAGTAATATTTACAGATGGTTCATGTAAAGGTCCTACCAGAAATAAAAGAGCTGGGTGTGGAGTATATTTTCCTAAACATAAAAAATATAATATTAGTTATAAAATAAAAAGAGGGAATATAACAAACCAAGTCGCAGAACTAACCGCTTGTATTAAAGGTATTGAAAAAGTATTAAGTAAGATTGTATTTTATAAAATAATTATTTATACTGATAGTATGTATCTAATAAATAGTATTACATGTTGGGCTGATAAATGGAAAGAAAATAAATGGAAAAAATCTGATGGAGAAATTATATTAAATAAAAAATTAATTAAAAAACTATATTTTTACTATAAAAATTTAAATATAGAATTTCATCATGTTAAAGCACATAAGAAAGAACCAGAAAATAAATTAACTGAGGATTATAAATTATGGTATGGAAATCATATGGCAGATAAATTAGCTAACGATGGTGCTGATTTGAAAACTTGAAATTATATGTTTTCTTTTAATATACATAAAATAAAAAAAATATAAAAATATAAATATTACTAAATTAGTTAAAATAATATTTGATGTTTCTAATTTATTATCTAATTTTTTATACTTATATTTATTAAAATCATTATAATTATTTAAGTAATCTTCTTTTATATCCCATATCTGAATAAACCATCTTTTAAATTTATCATAATCATCAAAATAACATGCTTTATATGTATTTATATTTACGTAAGTATCTTTTAAATTATTTTTAAGAAAATCTACAACTTTTGTATCATCCATACTTAAACCATCTATTTTAACCGTACAATCTATAATATTACCTAATTTATCTTGTTTATGTAATTCTTTAATTATTGTGTAAAGTCCTTTCATTTTTGGATATAATAGATTATTATAAATATGTAAATTATTTTCTTTTGCATATTTTTGTGATTTAAATATTTTTTTACTTGAAATTCTTGTACCCTCTGGATATAAAGATATTAATGCATTATCTATATTTTTTAAATGATTTACAATATTTTCTTTATCTGATTCTATTTTTTTATTCAATGAAATATTACTAGAGTTTTTAAATACTCTTCCAACCAAAGGTAATTTCTCTATATAATTTGAATATAAAACAATACAATTATCTGATATATTTGAAATAAGACTAGATGATATTAGAAAATCTAAATAATTAATATGATTACAAATAAATATATCTACTTTATCTGATTTAATTACATTACCTGTAATATATATTTTTGAATTAAAACCAGAAATATAAATATATTTAAAAATATGCCGAATATTATTTAAAAAATAATTAGCTTCTTTTTGTTTATTTTTAAATGGAAAATGTAAAATTTGAGAATATGAAATAAATATTAAAATTATATAAATTAAATATAATATTTTTTTTATCATTCTATTTATTTTATAATTATATTATTTTTATTAGATAATAAACCACCATTTAAAATATTTGATTGAAAAATTAATAAACTTACAAATATTATATTTATAATAAAAGTAGATGTTTTTAAATTATAATTAAATTTTTTATATTTATAATCATAATAATTATCTAAATAATGTTCTTTTTTATCCCATATCATTAAATACCATTTTTTAAATAATTCATAATTATTAAATACATTATTATTTACTTTATATGTATTTATATAACAGTAAGTATTTTTTATATTTTTTAAATATGATAAAAACCCTGTTTCAAATTTTTTAAGTCCATCTACTTTTATTGTTATATCAATTAAATTACCTAATTTATTTTGATTATTTAATGAATTAATAATGACATCTAAACCTTTCATTTTAGGATATAATAAGTTATTGTAAACTTTTAAATTATTTGTTTTTGAAAATTCTTCACTTTTTTTAAAATTTTGTTTATTCATTCTAGTACCTTCTGGTAATATTACAATTATACCATCATTAATTTTTTTTATAAAATTTGCAATATTATCTTTATCCGATTCTATGTTTCTATCAACCATTATATTATTTAATGTGCAACAACTTATAATTGGGATTTTACCAATTCCTTTTTGTATTATAAGATAAACATTTTTATCAGTATATTTTTTTATTAAAGAATTTGTAATCATAAAGTCCAATCTATTAAAATGATTCATTGTTACAATATCTACTTTATCAGAAAAAGATATATTTCCAGAGTAAAAAATATTAGATTGTAAAAAATTATTATAAAATATAGGATTTAAGTTAATCCATTCATTCCAAAAAATATTGGCACTATTTTTTATAAATGGAAAAGCCATTGCTTTTGATGTAAAAATAGTATATAGTATAAAATAAATTAATATTATAATTCTTTTAATTATCATTATATAATTAATATAAATAATATAATGATAAACTAATCATAAACTAATTATATTACTTTTTAACTTTAACATATCCCAGACACATTGGAACATAGCAAAGAATATCCGCTACGATAGTTAGTGGTAAGCAACATAAAGCACAATCCTCACAAGAATTATCACTTGGATTATGTCTTTGTGAACCAATCCCGGGCTTATCGCAACCAATACAACATAGTTTCCATGCTTTTTCTGTGAATGTATAAGGTGTAAAATTAATATTATCAGTACATTTTACCTGATTTTCAGTATCGTCAGCGGGTTGTTTAGTAATAGTTGCGCTTGGAGAAGACATTAAAAAGGTATATATATGTTATTTATAATTCAAAAATTCAATTTTTTTTATAAAAATATTAATACATCAAGCAGCAAGATGGTTATCTGCTTCTCAACAAGATAACAGTCCTCTAGTTTCTTTTTTACATGCTAACTACAGAATAGGATATATTGAAGCAATACAGGATATATCATCTACACAAGAAATAAAAAAGCAACTGGAATAGATTTTATAAAATTTAAAAATAAAATTAAGAGTATTCAAGATAGTGTGGCAAAAAAAGTTACACAGAGTTGTCCTCAATTTACTGGAAATATAGATAAGTATTTATTACAAATTGGAGGTAATTTATAAAAAGATTTAATAATTATTAGACCAAATTCTATTAATAGTATTTCGTGATATTTTCATATCATGTTTATCTTTTAAAATATTTTTTGATTGTTCTAAAGATAAATTTAATTTTTGAATTTCTTTAATTATCTCAATTTGTGTTTCATTATATTTTTTAACTTTTTTTGTATTTCCTAATTTATAATCCAATTCTCTACCATCTGATGTTTCCATCCAACCATTTATTATAATTTCCTCTCTATCTACTTTATCATGACAAGTTTGACATAATACAACACCATTATATTTTGCATCCTTCTTAATATGAGGATTATCATTTAAAATTCCATCTGTAAAATCTTTTTGAAAATTAATATGATGATATTCTAATTTTTGTTTACTATCACAAATCTTACAACATGTCATTAAAACATTTGCATTATATCTACTTTTTTTAACATTAATATTTTCATATTCTTCTTCTAATTCTTTTGTTCTTTTATTAAAATCATCATTTCGCATTAAATATTTTGCTACTTGAACACCATAATATTTATCACCTTGACCCTCACATAATGTTCTTGAATAAATTAACTTTTGATTCTCATCATCATACTCCACTTTAAGATGCATTGATTTAACTTTTTTTAAATTTTTAACACTTTCCATTTCAGCAATTTGATGAAGATGAGTTGCTGTAATAAATGAAGAATTAAATTTTTCTAATACTTCAAGCATATATGTCACAATTATATTTGCTGATTTTTCTTCTGTTCCTCTACAAATTTCATCACCTAGAACTAGAGTATTACTATCATTACGTTTAAGAATTGCCATTAATTCCATCATTTCAACCATAAAACTACTCATACCTTTAAAAATATTATCCATCCCACTAATCCGAGTCATAAGTGTATTATATGGAAAATATGTAAATTCAGAAGCTGACACAAAATATCCAATTTGTGCCATAATGATATTTAATCCAATTGATTTCATTAATGTAGATTTACCACTGCTGTTAATACCATAAAGTAAAATCCCAATATTATCTTTACCCAAACTTATATTATGAGGTTTATATTCAAAGTCTTCATTTATTCTTTCTACAATAGGATGTCTTAAATTTTTAGCATCAAAATATGAATGATTATAATTATTATCAATTTTCGGTTTACAATATCCTAATTTTTTTGCTGTAATTGCTCCTGAAAAAACAAAATCTAAATATGCTATCTTATTTGCAGTATAATATAAACTTTCACTAAAAGTATCATAAATCTCTAACATAAGTTTATAAAAATTTTCTTTAATTTTAACAGCCATATTATATTTAAATTCAATTACATTATTTGAAATATGTTTAATCTCTTTGCAAAAAATTTTAACATTATTACTTTTTGGTAAATCTTGAAACTCTAAATCATCAATTTTAATTTTAGTTTTTCCAACACTAATTTCTTTAACATCTTTTAATTTATCAAGCAATAATTTACTTCTTCTTTTTGTTAGTAATAAATAATAACCATCTCTTTCATTAAATTTAAGATTAATAGTATCTTTATTCTTTTTCATAAATTTTTTTTCTTCAATATATTTTTCTAATTCTTTGACAAGATATTCCATAAAATTAGTACTCATTTTAATTGTTTCTGCTATCTCACCTAATTCTTTATTTTTAATAATATAATTATAACTTTCTTCCTTATAGTTTGTATAATTAATATTCATCATATAATCTACATCAAAGTTTTCATCCACAAATATTATTATATTTTTTAAAGAAGAAATATGATTAGTATCGATATTGAATTGATTTGTTAATTTTCTATTATTCAAATATTCAAAAATATACAATGATTTTTTTACAGAATTATATAAATTATAAAATTCATAAGGATGAATCTTATTTAATACTATTCTGCGTATTAATTTTGTAATATCACTAATATTATTAAAACTATCTTTTAATTCATCAATCAAATTTGAATTTATAACTTCTTCAATTGTATCATATCTATTATTTAATGTATCAATATTACTAGTTGGATTACTAATTGTATCTTTTAATAGTCTTTTACCAAGAGGTGTTTTTGTATTGTTAATAATATTAAATAAACAATTATTTCGATTAAACACATCTAATTGTTCCAATGATTTATTTCCTAAAAATAATGTATCTTTTTTACTGTAAAAATTTGGCTTTTCTAATTTCATTAAAAGATTATTATTATTATTTTTAATAAATTCCATCATAATAGATAATGATAAACGAGCAAGATGAAAATATTGTAGCTCTAAATCCTCAATAATATTAATCTTACTATTATGATTAAAAATTTCACCAAGTAATGTTTGTTGATAACTTGCCTTTTTAATCATTTTATAATCACGAGAACTATATTTATTAATATCATCTAGTCCAATATAAGATAAAATTTCATTTGTTGTAAAATTATAAATATGTCCATTTTCTTCCATATATTTATTATAATTCTCTGTATAATCTAAAATCACTTCTTTTGGTGGAAATGTTTCTAAATAATGAACCATTTCGTCCATTACATAAATATTATCATCTGGCTTATTTGCTATTTCATATATATTACCTTTACCTGTTGACATATCATAACTTGAAAGACCACAACAAAGTAATTTATTATTATTTTTACTAATTATATCAAATACAATAGAAATTAAATAATTACTTTGACTTGAATTTTTTTCAACATAAGTTGATGGGGTATATATACCTACAATTTCTCTTTTGGGTTTTGGTGATTCTGATGTTTGGTCAATTCTAACAACAATATAATTATTATTAATTAATTTCTCTATTATATCTTCTGCTCCATAACTTGGTGCCCCAATCATATACGGATAAGAACGAGATAATTCTTTTGCTTTATTTTTTTTGGTTACAATAAAATCTAATTTATCTGCAACAACATTTACATCAGGTCCTTCTGTATCCGTTCCATAACATTCATGAAATGAACCAACTTGCATTAAAATAATAACATTGTCACCTAATGATTTTTTATAAAAGTTGTGAATGTCAAAATAATCGCTTACAAAAATTTCCTTATTATAATTCATAATATTATAATAATTAAATTGTTTTGTCTTTAATGTAATAAAAAATTGAAATAATTTTAAAATAGAATTTAATATTTATATTTTAATGTCTACTATCACACTAAATTCTCAACCCATCACATTAAACAGTCAATCATTATCTAATATTTCTACTAGAAATAATTTCTATCGACGCGAAATCTCAAGACTGCATAGAAAATTAAATAGAATATTTAATGGTAATATCATAAATATAGAATCATTTGATAGTATTATAAAAATAAATGAACGATTAAAAAGTTTAGAATTTTTTTCCAATAATACATCGCTAGGAGTATCTAATGTTCAATATAATAGATTATATCTAAAAGCACTGAGAAATTATATGATATTTCATGAAAACAATGTTAATATAGATTTATCCAAGATAACTTATAATAATATCGCAAAGTCAAGTGCTGGAATTTCAGGATGGGCTAATGCAAATTTTGATTTATAAATTAATTTATAATAATTATTATCTTAAATATTTAAAGATTCTGTTTATTTATCAATATATGATTATTAATATTTTACTCACATATATTTTATCTGTAACTCCAACGGAATTTAATTATCACTCCGTTGGTAATAAAAATGTTAGTTACTTTATCGAGCAAGAAGGAAAGACTATAAATAATATTGAACAAGGGAATAATTATTATGAATTTTCAACAGGAATGGATAGTCAATTTATTTTAAATACATCAAATAATTTAAGTACTTGTGAACATAATTGTGCTTTTAATGATAATTGTCTTGGAATTTATTACTATAGTACTGATAATACTAATTATATATGTAATGAATTATCTAATCTTGGCGAAATAAGAATATCGAATACTGATTCTTATAGTTTAAAAAAAATATCTATTACAAACTTTAATATAGATAATGATATTTTAGGATATTTATATGATACACATCATTTACTTAAAACAAATGAGATATATAATACAACAATATATCTAGATTTAAATTATAATGCATTACTAGATGAAGGGGAACCAAGTAT
>CEUZ01136853.1_pt1 | contig 12203 bp, 12 predicted proteins | sample 361511 | NCBI WGS metagenome assembly CEUZ01 (sample SAMEA2622822, study PRJEB7988) | marine metagenome | biome: marine biome (ENVO:00000447); feature: surface water layer (ENVO:00002042); material: "saline water (ENVO:00002010), including plankton (ENVO:xxxxxxxx)" | depth 5 m
AGGTTTTTTTGAGAGTGTAGAATCTGAAAGCAAACCTGCAAAAAAACGTGATAGAACAAACATAACTTTTAATGTAAAAGAAAAACAGACAGGACAATTTAATGTCGGTGGTGGTTTTTCAAGTACTAATGGTGCTTTAGCTAATGTTGGTATTGCTGAAAAAAATTTTTTAGGTAAAGGTCAAGATTTAAGAGCAAAATTCACTTTAGCTGAAAGAGCAACGCAAATAGATTTTGGTTTTACCGAACCTTATTTATATGACAAGGATATTTCTCTTGGAGTAGATGTTTTTAAAACTAAAACTACATACGCTGACGAAAGTTCATTTGATAATGATACTTTGGGAGCCGGCCTTCGATTAGGTTACAAAATTACAGATAGAACTAGACATTCATGGAATTATTCATGGAAAGAAGAAACGATTGAAGGTGTTAAAGCTGGTGCGTCAGATTTTGTGAATAATCAAAAAGGAGATTATACAACTTCTTCATTAAAGCATACTTTAGGATACTATAGTGTAAACGATAGATTAAATCCTTCAAAAGGATCTAGTATAAGAGTTTCTAATCAATTAGCTGGTTTAGGTGGAACTATTAGTTTTTTCAAATCTGATTTAAAACATACAAAATTTTATTCGATAACTGAGGATTACGTTTTATCTACACATTTAAAAGCAGGATATATTTTAGGTTATAATGATGACAAAGTTAAACTTAAAGATAGATATTTTGTTGGCGGCGATTCCTTTCCTGGTTTTGAGCAAGCTGGTATTGGGCCAAGAGATACTTCCGTTGCTAATAAAGATGCATTAGGAGGAAATTTAATGTATACTTTTAAAACTGAATTGAAATTACCTATTCCAGGAATTGCGCCACAACTAGGAATTACTAGCGCATTATTTGGAATTGTTGGGGCTGTCACTGAAATTGATGAAGATGGAGGTGATAAAATAAAAGATGATTCTAGTCCTAGAGTTTCAGTCGGTTTTGGTGTACAATGGAAGTCACCATTTGGGCCTGTTCGACTTGATTTTGCCCATGCTGCTATGAAAGAAGAATATGATAGAACACAATTTTTTAAATTTAATTTTGGAGCACAGTTTTAATTATGAAAAACCTTAAATATCTTTTATTATTTTTTATTTTAATATTTTCTTCGCCTACATCTTATTCCCAATCGAATATAGCTACATTGGACGTAGTAAAATTACTTAAAGATTCTAAAGCTGCAATAAGTATGAAAGATCAATTAAATGCAGTAGCAAAAAAATATAGCGAAGAAGATCAAAAAAAACAAAAAGAAATACAAAAACAGGAAGAGGAACTTCTTCGTCAAAAATCAACATTAACACCAGAAGCTTTTTCTGATAGAAAAAATACTTTTGAAAAACAAGTTATTGAGTTTAATAAAAATAGTCAAAATAAAAGAAAGGCATTAGCTAAAGCTGAAAAGGATGCAGTTAATCAAATAGAAGAAGAGGTTGAAAAAATTGTTAAATCAATAATTGAGACTGAAAAAATTACTGCTGTTTTTAGAAATAGCGCTGTAATTTTATCAGATACAACGATTGACATAACAGATAAAGTTGTTGATGAGTTAAATAAAAAATTGAGTAATGTTACAGTATCTGTAACACCTTAATTTATTTATGGTAGATTCTAAATTTTTTTCCAAAAGTAAAGAACTTACTTTAGATCAAGTCTCAAAGTTAACTAAAATAACTTTGCCTAAATCTGTTGATAAAAAAAAATTATTTAATGATATTTCTGGTTTAGATACCGCTTCACAAGATAATATAAGTTTTTTAAATAATGAAAATTATATCAATGACTTCAAAACTTCAAAAGCAGGTGCATGTTTTTTTAAAAAAGATTTTATAAAGATTGCTCCAAAAAATATGATACCTTTAATATCTGACAATCCTTACCATTCATTTGCAATTATTGCCAATGCTTTTTATCCCATGAAAGATATTACCAATATTGGTATTCATCCAAAAGCACACGTTGAAAGCAATGTTAAATACGATGAAACTGTTCAAATTGGACCTGGCGCTATTATTTCCAGCAATGTTGTTATCGGATCCAATTGTTTTATTGGTGCAAATTCTGTTATATCTTCAGGTGTAGAAATTGGCAACAATACTGTTATAGGTTCGAATTGCAATATAGCTTATTCGATAATTGGGTCAAACGTCAGAATTCATAACGGGGCTAAAATTGGACAAGATGGCTTTGGTTTTGCTCAAGATAATAATTCAAATATAAAAATACCTCAACTTGGAAGAGTTCTTATAAATGATAATGTTGAAATTGGTTCTAATTGCACTGTAGATAGAGGAACTGGTCCTGATACAATAATAGGAGAAGGAACAAAATTAGATAATTTAGTTCAGATTGGACATAACGCAGTATTGGGAAAAAATTGCATAATGGTTGCACAATCCGGTGTTTCAGGAAGCACTAAGATTGGAAATAATGTTATAATTGGAGGCCAGGTAGGAATTGCTGGTCACTTAAAAATTGGTAATAATGTTAAAATTGCTGCAAAATCTGGGGTAATGAAAGATATAAAAGATGGGATGATTATTGGTGGTGTACCTTCAGTTCCTATTAAAGATTGGCATAGACAAACAATTATATTAAAAAAATTAATTGGGAAAAAAAATGACAAATAAAGAATTATCAATTAATGATATAAAAAAATTAATACCACACCGTGAACCCATGTTAATGATAGATAACGTGACAATCATAGAACCCTTCATAAGTGCAATTGGAAAAAAAAAAATAAGTAAAAATGATATTTATTTTAAAGGACACTTTCCTAATAAGCCTATTATGCCAGGTGTTTTTATCATAGAAGCTTTAGCACAAACGGCTTCAGTATTAGTTATGCATTCTTTAAAAATGAATGCAGATAACAAATTAGTTTATTTTATGAGTTTAGAGAATGCAAAATTTAGAAAACCAGTAACACCAGATTCAGAACTTATTCTAAATGTTAAAAAAAAACAACATAGAGGGCTTGTATGGAAATTTTCCGGTGAAGCAAAAGTAAATAATCAAAAAGTAGCAGATGCCATATATTCGGCAATGATTGTACAGTAGCAATTTGTAACAAACAGTTTATTGATTTTTTCGTATTCAATATTTATTTTTCAATTGAATGAAAAATTGTATTCATAAAACTGCCATCATTGATAAAAAAGCTCGCTTAGGAAAAAATGTTAATGTTGGGCCATATTCAATTATTGGTCCAGATGTTAGCATTAAAAGCAATGTAAACATTCATTCTCATGTTAATATTCAAGGCTACAGTCAAGTAGGAGAAGAAACCGAAATATTTCCATTTGCTTCTATAGGAACTATCCCACAGGATTTAAAATTTCATGGAGAAAAAACAAAATTAATTATCGGAAAAAAAAATATAATTCGTGAACATGTGACTATAAATCCTGGAACGAAGGGCGGTGGTTCATTAACTAAAATTGGTGACAATTGTCTATTTATGGTTGCATCGCATGTTGCACATGATTGCTTAATAGGAAATAATGTAATTATGGCAAACAATGCTACTCTTGCCGGACATGTCAAAATTGATGAATTTGCTATTATTGGTGGGCTATCAGCAATACATCAATACGTTAGAGTGGGAAAGCATGCTATGGTTGGAGGTATGTCTGGAGTAGAAAATGATGTTATACCTTATGGATCAGTAATGGGGAATAGAGCATATTTATCTGGTTTAAATATCATTGGTCTAAAAAGAAGAGGTTTTAATAGAAAGCAAATACATGATTTAAGAACTGCCTTTAGATTAATCTTTTCTATCGAAGGGACTGCTTTTGAAAGATTAAAAGATGCGATAAAGATATATAAAAAGAATAAAGTGGTCATGGATATCGTTAAATTTATAAAAAATAATTCATCTACAAGAGCTATTTGTCAACCAAAACAAAAAAATGCTTAATGATTTAGCTATTATAGCAGGATCAGGAAAACTTCCGTTAGAAGTAGCTTCTATTTTAAAAAAAAAAAAATTAAGATTTATTATCTTATGTATAAAAGGTTTTTCGAAAACAAAAGATTATAAAAATTACAAACACTATGCTTTAAGAATGGGGCAGGGAGCTAGTGCAATTAATATTCTAAAAAAAAATAACATAAAAAGATTGATATTCCTCGGAGCTCTTGAAAGACCAACCTTATCAGATTTAAAACCAGATTTTTGGACCCTATTTAAAGTTTTTAAGTTTATTTTTTTTAAAAAAACTGACGATGTAATATTAAGAAATGTAGTATCTATATTTGAAAATGAAGGATTTAAAGTTATAGGCTTATCCGACATAACAAATAAATTTTTTTTAAAGAAAGGTGTTTATGGTTATAAAAAAATACCTAAAACAGATCTCAAAATTATATCAAATCTCTTAAATAAGACTTTAAAATGGACAAAAAAGGATATTGGTCAAAGTGTAATAACATCTAAAAAAAGAATTTTATATAAAGAGGATAGAAAAGGAACCAACTATTTAATAAAGAGATCTCTTAAAAATAAAATTAATGAAAACAGTTACTTATTTATCAAAGTTAAAAAAATAAATCAAGATACAAGAGTTGATCTACCGACTTTTGGATTTAATACATTAAAAAATTTAGTAAAAACAGATATTAAATATATCATTCTTAATGCAAATTCTACAGTAGTAATGAATAAAAAAAAGGTTTTAAAATATATAATGGATAAGAAAAAAACCATTTTATCTGTAGATATATTAATAAAAGGCCAAAATTTTACAGTTGATTATGAATAATGTTAAAAAAAAGAATATAAAAATATACTTAATAGCTACAGAACCATCAGGTGATACCATTGGTGCTAATTTAATAAGATCTTTAAAAAAAAAGAAAGGTCGTAATATAAAAATTTTTGGAATTGGTGGTCCAAAAATGATTAACTCTGGTCTTAAAAAAAGTTTATTTGGAATTGATAAATTATCTATTTTCGGTTTATTTGAAGTAATCCCTAAAATTTTTAAAGTTTTAAAATTATTGGAAAAAACTAAGAATGATTTGTTAAGAATTAAACCAGATATCTTAATTACAATTGATAGTCCTGATTTTAATTTTAGAATTTTAAGAAAAATACATAAAATCTTGCCACAAACTAAAAAAGTGCATTATGTCGCTCCAACTGTTTGGGCTTGGAGAAGTGGTAGGGCTAAATATTTATCTAAATATATTAACAAGCTATTGACAATTTTACCTTTCGAAAAAAGATATTTTTCTAAATATAATTTAAAAACTGAATTTGTTGGACATCCTGTTTTCGAGTTATCTAAAAAACAGAAAAGTAGTAAAAGAATATTTGAAAAATATAAAATTAATAAAAATTATAAAATTGTTTCTTTGTTACCTGGAAGTAGATTATCTGAAATTAAGAAAATTTTACCAGTATTGAATGAAACCGTAAATTTAATAAATAAAAATTCAAATATTAAAATACATTTTTTATTTTATATTTTACCTCATTTAAATAGTTATTTTAAAAAGTTTAAGTTTAGTTTTCCTCATTCAATTATTAATGATAAAGATAAATATAATGCTTTTAAAGTAAGTCATGCTGCAATTTCTACATCAGGTACTGCAGCCTTGGAATTAAGTTATTTCAAAGTACCTACAATTGTCATTTATAAATTGAATTTATTCTCTTTTTTTTTAGCAAAGATTTTTGTTAAAATTAAGTATGCAAATATTCTAAATATTCTAGAAAATAAATATATAATCCCTGAATATTTACAATTTAGATGTAATCCTTACTTAATTTCTAATGAGTTATTTAAATTGATAAATAATAAATCTCATTCAAGTAAGCAGATTCATAAAGCTCAAAAAGCATTAGGTAAATTAAAGAAAAATAGAAAATTACCAAGTATAAATGTTGTAAATGAATTATTTTAAGATTTATGATAGGTGTTTTTGATGATTGATGAAATTTTCTTAATTAAAGATTTATTTTTCTGACGTTTTTCTATTTCTATATAATTTCTTTTTGTATAACCTGTGTATAGTTGCCTTGGTCTTGAAATTTTTCTTTCTGGATCCTCAATCATTTCTCTCCATTGAGCTACCCAACCAACAGTTCTTGCAACGGCAAATACGGCTGTATACATAGATAAAGGAAACCCAAGAGCCCAAAGTAATATTCCAGAATAAAAATCAACATTGGGGTATAATTTTTTCTTTTTAAAATAAGGATCATTCAAAGCAGCATCTTCTAAATCGAGCGCAACTGCTAAAAATGGATTGTTTTTTCTTCCTAATTCATTTAAAACATTATGACAAGCATCTCTCATAACACTTGCTCTTGGATCATAATTTTTATAAACCCTATGACCAAAGCCCATTAATCTAAATGAATCTTTTGGATCCTTTGCACGATCTATAAAATCTTTAATTCTTGTATTTCTTTTTATTTTAAGAAGCATATTCATTACAGCTTCGTTGGCACCACCATGAGCAGGGCCCCATAATGAAGCAATTCCAGCAGAAACACATGCAAAAGGGTTTGCTCCTGATGAACCTGCTAATCTAACAGTAGAAGTAGAGGCATTTTGTTCATGATCTGCGTGCAATATTAGCAATTGATTCATTGCTTTTGTTATAACAGGATTAGAAACATAATCTTCGCATGGAGTTGCAAATGTCATTTTCATAAAATTTTCAGCATAGGTCAGTTGATTATTTGGATATATTACTGGTTGACCTAATGAATATTTATAGGCCCATGCTGCTATAGTTGGCATTTTAGCAATTATTCTATGAGTTGATATTAATCTTTGTTTAGGATTTGAGAAATCTTCACTATCTCTGTAAAAAGCTGATAACGCGCCAACAGTACCAACCATTACAGCCATTGGGTGCGCATCTCTTCTAAAACCTTGTATAAAAGTTTTCATTTGTTCATGCAACATTGTGTGGTAACGAATATTATGTTCAAATTTGCCTTTTTCTTTTTTGTTTGGCAATTCTCCATGTAATAGTAAATATGCAACTTCCATAAAATCAGCATGTTCGGCTAATTCTTCAATTGTATAACCTCTATGTAATAAAATGCCTTTTGTGCCATCGATAAAAGTAATTTTTGATTCACAACTACCAGTAGATTGAAAACCTGGATCAAAAGTAAAGTATCCTGTTTCCTTATATAGATTTCTAACATCTATCACATCTGGCCCTTCAGTTGATTCGATTACTGGTAACTTTATTTTTTTGTTATTTGATAAAGTAACTTCTATTTTTTTATTAACTTTTTTATCCATTTATAAAATATTCAATCCTTTTTTTTATCTCTACAAAACCAAGTATTTCCATTATATCATAAATTCTTGGACTTACATCTAAACCTGTTATCATCGCCCTTATATATTGGATAATATCTGACAATTTTAAACCTTTTTTTGAAAGAAAATTAGCTATTATTTTTTCTATTTCTTGTTTCGTAAAATTATTTTCAATAACTTTTAAAGCTTCTAATAAATCTTTAAATATATTTTTATCAACTTTTTTAATGTACTTATCAGCTTTTTTTGATATTGATATTGGGAATTTACTACAGTAAAACAAAGACATTTCTGCTAGCTGAATAAGATCACGTGATCTTGACTTTATATCTTCTAAACCTAAGTTCAGCCTTTCTGTTGAATCTTTATCAAATTTAATCTTATATTTTTTTTCATAATAAGTTTTAAGAAAAACAATTATTTTATTATTATCTAATTCTTTAATGTAATGACTATTAACACTTATTAATTTATCATTATCAAATTTAGCTGGAGATTTTCCTATTTTTTCTAATTTAAACCATTTAATTGCATTTTTTAAAGATATAATTTCATCATCACCATGACTCCATCCAAGTCTAAGCATGTAATTAATTAAAGCATCGGGTAAAATGCCGTTATTTTTATATTCTTCTACATCTATAGCCCCATGCCTTTTAGACATCTTACTTCCATCCGAGCCATGAATTAATGGTATATGTGCAGTTTTTGGAGCATCCCATCCCATTGATTTATAAATTATATTTTGTCTAAATGTATTTGTTAGATGATCATGACCTCTTACAATATGGGTAACGTTCATATCATGATCGTCTACAACAACTGATAACATATAAGTTGGCGTTCCGTCGGAGCGCATAATGATAAAGTCATCCATTTCTTCATTAGAAACTGTAATTGATCCTTGTATTATATCATCAATAATGCTTTCTCCTTCTATTGGAGCTTTAATTCTTATTACTGGATTAATATCTTTAGGCGCATCTTTAGCATCTTTATCTCTCCAGGTTCTGTTATATCTAAAAGGCTTTTTTAATATTTTTGCCTCTTCTCTCATTTTTTTTAAATCATCTTCTGAACAAAAACATTTATATGCAAGTCCTTTTTCTAATAAATCTTCTGCAACTTGTGTATGTCTTTGTTGATTTAATGATTGATAAACGATTTTGTCATCCCAATTGATATCAAGCCATTTTAAACCATCTAGTATTTTATTAATTGATTCTTTAGTCGATCTAATTTTATCAGTATCTTCAATTCTAAGTAAAAATTTTCCTTTAGTATTTTTTGCAAACAACCAATTGAACAAAGCGGTTCTAGCGCTTCCTATATGAAGATTGCCAGTAGGTGAGGGTGCAAATCTTGTTACAATTTTCATTATTCTAGATCTTTCTTAGAAATCTTATTTATACATGAATATTTAAATTAATTAAGAAAAATTTAATAACTTCTTATAATACCTTTTAACTTTCCTTGGATCTTAATTTCAGTTGAATTGAAAGTCTGGGTTTTATAATTATCATTAGCGGGTATTAAATGTATTTTATCTTTGTCTTTTTTTAATTTTTTTAAAGTAACATCTTGATCATTAATTAACGCAACAACTATATCTCCATTTTCAGCATTATTTGTAAATTCAATTATTGCTTTATCTCCATCAACTATGCCTTTGTTTACCATGGAATCTCCTTCAACTTTTAATACATAATTCTTTTTATTTGAAGAAATTAAATTAAGAGGTACTTGTATATTTTCATCACTATTTTCAATTGCTTCAATTGGATTTCCTGCGGCAATATTTCCTAGTAATGGAAGGTTGATTAAATTATTATTTTTTTTTGATTTAGTGCTGTTAATAATATTTATAGCTCTTTTTCTATTATTTTTTTTTTCAATAAAACCTCTTTCAACTAATCCATCAATTAATCTTTGTATGCCAGATTTTGATTTTAAACCCATAGCATTTTTCATTTCTTCAAACGAAGGACTAACATTTGTTTTTTTTATTCTATGTTTTAGAAAATTAAAAAGTTTATTTTGTTGTTTTGTTAGCATATATATAAGTATAGGAACAAAAGAGGTACATTTCAAGTACAATTATCTTTTATAATTACCTGATTTTCCGCCTTTTTTTGATAAAAGGCGAATCTTTGTAATTTCTATAGATTTATCAATGGATTTACACATATCATAAATAGTTAAAGCAACTATCGTTGTTGATAAAAGAGCTTCCATTTCAACACCTGTTTTTGATGAACTATTACATTCTGAAAGTATTTGCAATCCTTTTGGTTTATTATTTATTTCTATATTTACCGCATTTAATGGAATTTGATGACAAAGAGGGATTGTTTCTGAGGTTTTTTTTGCTGCCATTATTCCAGCGGTCTTAGCAACTGAAATAACATCTCCTTTAATTATTTTATTTTTATAAATTTTTTTTTTAGTATTAGAACTCAATTTAATAAATGCCTCAGCAACAGCTGTTCTTCTAGTTACTTTTTTTGAACCGACATCGATCATTTTTACATCTTTTTTATTTTGTTTTGACATTTAAAAAATTCTTTAATTTAAATTGGTTTTTAAGTAAAGTTTCTCCTATTAAAAATCCTTTAATACCATACGACCATAAATCAATCATGTCATCAACGCTTTTAATTCCACTTTCTGATATAACATATTTCTTTTTTGGAATTTTTTTTATAAGTTTCTTGGTGTTATTAATATTCACTTTTAAGGTTTTTAAATTTCTATTATTTATTCCAATAAAATTACTTTTTAAATCTAATGCTTGTTCTAATTCTTTATCATTATGAACTTCAAGCAAAACGTTTAAACCGTATTCTATAGCTGTCGCTTCTAAATCTTTTGCATGATTTTTTTCTAGCGCAGCCATTATTAATAAAATACAATCAACCCCACAATATTTTGATTCAATTACTTGATAATTATCAATAATAAAATCTTTTCTAAGAATGGGTAGTTTTGTTATTTTTCTAACTTTTTTTAAATGACTTAAAGATCCATCGAAGTATTTTTCATCAGTTAATATGGATAAACAAGTTGCCCCATTAGTTTGATATTTATTTGCTATTTTTACCGGATTAAAAGTTTTATTAATTTTTCCCTGACTAGGAGATTTTTTTTTAATTTCAGATATAACTGGCATTCTTCCTTTTTTTAAATTTTTATCAAAAGCTTTTTTAAAATCATGTATTTTTCTTTTTTTAGAAGTATTTTTTATAAAAAAATTAATACTTTTTTTTCTCTTTTCTTTTTCTAAAAAGATTTTTTTATCTTCACAAATTTTTTCTAAGATGTTACCCATTTTATTTATTTGTTAAATCAATTAAATCGTTAAGTTTTTTTAAACCTCTACCAGATGATATAATTTCATCTGCTAAATCTATGCCAGATTTAATATCTTTTGTTTTACCATTTATGTATAATGCAGAAGCAGAATTTAATAGCACAATATTTTTTTTTGCTCCAGATATTTCTCCTTTTAATATTCCTTTAATTATTGATGCATTTTTTTTGCTATCACCGCCAATTAATTCTTCTTTGTCACCTTTGCCTATACCTAGATCATTTGGATTTATTTCAAATTCCTTTATTTGATTATTTTTAATCTCAACAATATAATTTATCCCAGTTATTGTTAACTCGTCATATTCATTATTACCTGATACAACCCAAGAATTTTCAGTTTTTAATTTTTTTAAAACTTCAGCAACTTTTAATAATATATTTGGATCATAAACTCCCATTATTTGTTTTTTACATTCAACAGGGCTTAATAAAGGACCTAGAATATTAAAAATTGTTCTTTTGCCAATTTTTTTTCTTATATCTGCTACATTTTTTAAAATTGGATGAAAATTAGGTGCAAATAAAAAACATAAATTAATTTTTTTAAGACAATCAATAATTTTATTTTTATCTAAATTTATATTAATTCCTAATTCTGATAAAACATCAGCGGATCCTGTCAAAGATGAAACAGCTTTGTTCCCATGTTTTGCAACGCAAACATCACTTGCAGCTGTAATTATTGCAGTTATTGTTGAAATATTAAATGTTTTTGATCCGTCTCCTCCAGTTCCACATGTATCAAAAGAATTTGAAAAACCTTCAATAATATTAGCTTTTTTTTTTATACTAATTACCGCGCCATATATTTCATCTACACTTTCACCTTTTTTTGATAATGATATTAAAAAATCAATAATTTTATCTTCGCTAATTTTTTGTGTTAAAATTTGATCAAAGGCGTTTTCTGACTCACTTAATTTCAAATCTGATAAATCTTTTATAGACTTTATATAATCATCAAATGTTTTCATTTGTTTGATAATTTTAAAAAATTTTTTATTAAGTCATGCCCATGTTGAGATGCAATTGACTCGGGATGAAATTGAACTCCATATATAGGTAATTTTTTATGTCTTATTCCCATTATCAATCCATTTTTTTTTAATTCTGCTGTTATTTTTAAACAATTAGGAAGACTTTTTCTTTCTATGCATAATGAATGATATCTTGTGGCCTTAAAAGGATTAGATAAATTCTTAAAAATATCAGATTTATAATGATAAATATCGCTTACTTTTCCATGCATCGGTTTGTTTTTTATAATTTTTCCTCCAAAAGCTTGTCCTATAGCCTGATGACCTAAACAAACACCCAATGTTGGTATATTAACTTTAGATAATTCTTTAATTAGATCTAAACATATTCCTGCTTCATTTGGCGTACAGGGTCCAGGTGATAAAACAATACCTTTATATTTCTTTTTTAAAATTTGTTGAGTTGTAATTTTATCATTTCTAATAACTTCGATATCAGCACCAAGTTC
>CEUZ01018704.1_pt1 | contig 12196 bp, 15 predicted proteins | sample 361511 | NCBI WGS metagenome assembly CEUZ01 (sample SAMEA2622822, study PRJEB7988) | marine metagenome | biome: marine biome (ENVO:00000447); feature: surface water layer (ENVO:00002042); material: "saline water (ENVO:00002010), including plankton (ENVO:xxxxxxxx)" | depth 5 m
AGTTATTAATATACTGTAGAAAATCTACAATAGAGCCTCTTTAATAGGTTTGGAGCAGTTATGTCAAGTTAGAATCTAACTTAAAAAAAACATGAAAAATCAAGATTTTTAAATTTGGATGCTATTATTTAGGCTTGTTTGGGCATTTTAAAGAAAATTAGTGTTAAATTAGTTTGTGGACTGTTAGCTCAGCTGGTAGAGCGGATGACTCTTAATCATTAGGTCGTGGGTTCAAATCCCACACAGTCCACCATATTTTTTTAAAAAATTAGCTTGGAAAAAATTAAAAAGTGAAATATTTATTGATAATAATCAATCAATTGTAGAATTTAAATTGAAAATATCAATTATCATACCAGTACATAATGAACAAGAAAATATAGAAGAATTATTAAATTCTATAAAAAGAAATAATATTAAAAATAAAGAAATTATAGTTGTTGATGATGGCAGTAATGACGATACTAAAGAAATATTAAAAAAGTTTAAAAATTCAATTAAATATATTTATATCCAAAAATCTGGCGTTGCAAAAGCACGAAATGTTGGAATAAAAAATTCTAATGGATCTTTAATATTTTTTTTTGATGGGGATGTAATACTAAAAAAAAATACTTTAAAAATTTTTATAAATTCTTTTAAAAAAAATAAAAGTTTAAATATTTTACAAGGACATTGGAATAAAACTTATCGCGAAAAAGCTAATTTTATTACCAACCATATATTGTTAAAGGTAAATCAAAATTTTGAAGAAAAATTTAAAAATGAAAAAAAATATTTTAATTTTAAAGGTATAAAAGCTTCAGACCTTTCAACGGGCTGCCTAGCTCTAAGAAAAAAAGTTTTAAAAAAAATGAAATTTAATGAAAATTATAAACACGCTGGTGGTGAAGAATTCGAAATGGCTTCGAGACTGATAAATAAATTTGATATATTTTATCATCCAAAAATCAAAGTCTTTCATAAATTTGAAAATATTTTTGTAACTTTAAAACGAATTTTTTTTAGGTCTATTAATTACGCTGTGCTGATTTTCAGTCAAAAAGGAGATAGAAAACATAAATTAATTAAATCGCACGAAGTAGTAGTTCCCAAAAGAGATACCAATAATGTATCTATAATTTTATTTTTTTTATTTTCTATTTTATTAATATCGATAGATATAAGATTTTCATTGCTTACATTTATTAGCTTAATATTATTTCTTTTTAATAATCTCAAATTATTAATGTATATTAATAAAAATCTTGGTTTTATTTCGATGATTAAATCTTATTTTGTTCAATTAGCTATTATATTAGCTAATACATTTGGGGTTATTGTTGCTATAGCTATGGTTTATCTGCTAAAGTACAAAAAGTATAAACACTAAAATATCATGTTAAATGAATTTAAATTTCTAACTAATAAATTACCGCATCACGTAATTTTTTATCCAACCTCACGTTGTAATCTATTTTGTGAGCATTGCTTCAATCACAAAAGGCAAGATAATGTTGATGGTAATACTGGAATTAACAGTGAAATGTCTCTTGAAGAAATCGATAAATTCTCCTCAAGCTTTGAACACATAAAAAGTTTAACCATAACTGGTGGAGAACCATTTTTAAGAAAAGATATTAAAGAGATAATTGAAATATTTTATAAAAATAATGGATTGCAATACTGTTCCATCCATAGCCACGGTTTATTGAATGAAAGAGTGGTTAGCACTGTAAAAAAAATAATGGAAGATTTGCCTGAACTAAAAGTTATTTACTGTACCTCTATAGATGGACTAGAAGAAAGACATAATCAAATCAGAGGTGCAAAAGATGGTTTTAATAAGTGCATTAAAACGGTTAATGATATTCAAGCGATAAAGAATGAGTATTTTGAAAGATTATTTTTGCTTAGCTGCACAATTTTTAGTTTTTCATCTCAGAATGAATATATCAAAACAATTAAATACATAAATCAAAATCTAAAATATGTAAGCCCACGAGCATGCTTTATAAGAGGAGAGCCTAGAGACGAAAAGGAAAAAAATATTGATACAGGTATATATAAAGATTTTATAAAAATAACTTCAAAAAATATTGACAAAACTGTAAGCCCTTTTTCTGCTATGGCATTAAAAGAAACTATAGAAAGTGTCACATCTCGAACTGTGATGAAAAATTATTTAGAAAAAAAACAAACCGTTCCATGCCAAGCAGGAAATAAAATGGTAGTTATATATGAAAATGGAGATGTAAATCCTTGTGAGTATCTTACTCCTAAAGAAAGATTAGGCAATCTTAGAGACGCTGGTTACGACATAAAAAAAATATTAGGATCAGACCATTCCAAATGTGTAGTTAAAGACATTAACCCCGGAAAGAAATGTAGTTGTACTTGGGAAAATGCAATAGGCATAAGTTTGATGTACGATAAAAAATCCTGGCCAAGAATATTTATGGAATGGTTTAATATGTTTTTTCTTAAGAGATTTATTCTTGGGTGGCCAAATTCACTTTTAAATTGGTTTAAAAATTTCTTTAACAAAAAAACTCATTCGGAAGTAAAAATAAAATAAAAACTAAATTTTATACTTTATTAACAAACCTAAAAATTTGAAAAAGAAATTTATTGGTTCAAAAAACGGGTTTAATTTGCTTCCATCTATATGCTTCCAACTAACAGGCAACTCTTTAATTTTGATTCTTTGCTTTTTTAGCAAAAAAATTAGTTCCATGTCGTGTGCAAATCCATACTCAGTAAGTGAACCAAAAACTCTTTTTGCATAATTTTTATTATAAAATTTAAACCCACACTGTGTATCTTTTATTTTGCTATCTACAAATAAAAAAACTAAACTTTGCCAAATTTCTCCGATTATTCTTCTATAATATTTATATTTTTTAGTAGATTGAGGAAGATTTCTTGAACCAAAGTATGCATAATTATTCTTGAACTGATATTTTTTTAGCCACTTTGTTATCTGATCCATTTCTACAGCTAAATCTGCATCCATTGTAAATATCCAATTGTAACTTGCCTTATTAACTCCAACTTTAAGGGCATGTCCTTTACCAAAATTTTTTTTACTTTCAATTAGTTGAAATTTATAACCAGGTATTTTATTACTTTTCAAAAAATCTTTGATTTTTTTAGTTGTATTATCAACGCTTCCATCATCAACAAATATAAGCTCAAACGATTTTTTGTTTCCTTTTTTTTTAAAATTTTTTATGCCTTTAAATAATTTTTTTATTCTTTTTTCTTCGTTATAAAGAGGAAATATAATAGAAATATTTTTCATTTTTTTCTTCCAAAAAAAATTATAGAAACGCCAAAAGGATAATTCATTAAATTTAAAAAAACACTTTCGAATGTAAAAATTTTAAAAAATAAATAGTTTAATAATTTGTTGGGTTTTTTTTCTACCCTATCAATAAAATCAATTTTGAAAACTTTATAATAAAATATTCCGAGGGCGACTGGTAAAAATAAAAAGAAATTATAGTAAGAGAGCTTTATTTTATGAAAAAAAGGAAATATTAATTTGTTAAAATTTGAAATGCTATATCTTCTCTTATGATGTAGTTGAACATCTTTTGTGGAAAACAAAAATTGATAGGCTGGCACCGTTGCTAAAAAAAATCCTTTTGGTTTTAATAGTTTATGTAATTTTTTAACCTGGTTTTTATCATTTTTAATATGCTCTAAAACTTCGGAAGCTATTATTAAATCAAATTTGCCTTTGCAATTTTTTAAATTTTTTTTAATTGAAATTTTTTTATTTTTGTTAAATTTTTTTTTTAAATATTTTTTTGCTTCAGAGCTTTCATCAAAACAAGTTACTTTACCAAAATTTGAAAGCATTTTTGTATTGATGCCTACACCACAACCAAAATCTAAAATTTTTAAATTTCTTTTTTTAATATTATTTTTTAAAATTGAAAATATAATATTTTTCTTTCCTTCAAACCACCAATGGTCTTTGTTTTCATTCTCCTGGCGTTTATAAACATCAAGTTCCATAAAAATATAAAATTATTTTTTTTAACTAATAAATAAATATAAAACAAATTCTTAAAATTTTATATATCAATAAAATTTTCTATATGGAAATATATAAAAAATACTAAATTTTAATTTTATAAAGAAATAATTCTGGAGAGTTATTACATTTTTTGCAAATTGGTAGCAGTTTCTCATTTAATATTTGATACTTTGAAATTACATATTCTGCTCCTAGTTGTTGGGCTTGACTAAAATCTATTTTAATTACTTCAGCTTCTGAAACAAATGTATAAATCCTTTGGCCCCAGTGGTCATAATATTTTTTAACATCATTATAGTGATTTAACTGTTCTTCAATTATTTTTCTAAATTTTAATTTATAGCTTAAAGGATAAAAATTATGATAACCATCCAAAACTTTAATATTATTCATTACCGCAACCATTGGATCTAACCCGATTGATATAGTTCTAGAATCTAATACTAAAGTTTTAATGTATTTATAATTTTCATAGTTATAATAACCATCAAAAGTATATTTGCTTGTAAAATTATGATTAAAAATTTTTTCTTTTATATTTGTTAACTCAGTAATATTTTTGAATAATGAATAATATTTTTTATCATAAAAATTTTTTATAATATTTGTTTTTTGTTCAGCATTTAAGCTGTCAAAGGACATTAAGTGTTTGCCTATTGGAACTATCGATATTCTTATTTGCGATGTAACTAGAGATAGAATTATAAAAAAATAAATCAAATACTTGCTTTTGTTTAATATCTCTGATTTTAAAATAGTTATAAATAACAAGCCATATAAAACTGGCAACATGTGAATTGTATATCCCCAGTGTACTGATTTAAAAAGCAGCCCAAATAATCCTGTACTATTATTTCTTAAAGAAACTACAAACTCTGTATTTAATACAAAAAAAACAAATGAAATCAAAAAAATAATAAGTAAGAGAAGATAAGTTTTTTTATTTCCAGAAAAAAAGCTTATTAAAATTGTTGGAAAAATAAAAAAAGCAAAAGATATTTTATTTAAAATATTTAAAGAATCGCCAAATGGAAGTCCAAAAAAATTTAAAATTAGATTTCTAGTATTAGTAATTAAGTCAGTTCCTACATATATAAATTCAGCTCTATGAAAAGGTCCCTTAAATAAAATGGAATATAATAGATTAGAATTAGATAAAAAAATAAAAAAAATCAATGTTAATGAAATTTTTAAAAAAATTTCAAAATTGTGTCTAGAGTTTCTTGGATTGAAAATTAAAAATATAAGAAAAAGTAAAGGTATTATTAATATATCTGCTGCTAAGTCGGTATTAAGGCCTATAAACGCTAGGATGCTATAGTTTTTTAAACTGAGATTTTTATTTTTTAAAAGTAGATATATTAAATAAGGGAAAGCAGCAATTCCAAGACCAAAATGTGTCCAAGCATCAATGCTAGAAGCATATAAACAACCCAACAAAGCGGAATTAAAATTGGAGCAATTTAACTTTCTTGATAACTTGAAAAAACAATAATAGCATACTAATTTAATGAATATATCGGTAAGCCAAAAAGCTGTTTCAGTTTCAAACAATGCATAAATAAGTGTAAGTGGTTGTAGAATCCTTCTTAGATAATACCATTCAATTTCTCCACCTATAAAAAGATTTATACTTTCAAAATCACCTTTGTAAATTCTTCCAATAATATTGTTATAGACGATTTCACTATCTAAAATATCATGTGGCTTAAGTATTAACTGGCCTGTGAAAAAATAAGGTACTAAGTAATATAGAGATAAAATAATTAAAAAAAATAAATTTATATTTATTTTTTTTTTAAACGAAAAATAATTCATTACTTTTGACATAGGTAATATCACAATAAAGTGGTGGCCAGGGACGGAATCGAACCGCCGACACAAGCCTTTTCAGGGCTCTGCTCTACCAACTGAGCTACCTGGCCAAATTAAAATCTAAATATTATCCTGCCTTTAGTTAAATCATATGGAGTAACTTCAACTAAAACATTGTCGCCGGCCAATATTCTTATTCTATTTTTTCTCAATTTTCCAGCAGTATGGGCTAAAACTTCATGGTTGTTCTCTAGCTTTACTCTAAACATCGCATTAGGCAACAATTCTGTCACTTTTCCTTTGAACTCTAAAAAATCTTGTTTGGCCAACCTTATCTCCTTTTTTTAAATTTATTTTAAATTATATAATAAATCAACATTCAAATATTGTGTTTAGGAATATATTTTACATCCCATGCTCTTCCAAGATCATTCAAAATTACCTCTATATATTCTGCTATTAAAGTAACTATGCTGTTGCCTGAAAAAAGAAAAATTATTTCATAGTAGTTATTGGTTATTTTATTGCATTTTATTGCTAGACACTCTAGATTTCTTTTTTTATTTTTTTGATTAATTCTTTTCGATTTTACCTCTGTTATACCTTCAAATTTTAAAGCACATCTTATTCTTTTGTTGTGTTTATCAGAAATTTCCCACATAAATCTATTTACGAGCATTATAAAAATTCTATTTTTTTTTAAAAAAACAATTTCTCCAACATTAACGATGCTATCTTGAAGATATGCTGAAATAATATTAATATCTTCTTGATTTTCTCCAACTATTTTAAGTTTGTCCGTATAGCTCATTTTAATCTTTTAATTTGAGCTCCACATTTTGATAATTTTTTTTCAATTTTTTCATAACCTCTATCTAAATGATAGATTCTATTTACAATCGTTTTACTTGAAGAAATAAGACCTGCTAAAACTAAACTTACTGATGCTCTAAGATCTGTAGCCATCAATTCAGCTCCATTTAGTCTACTTTTGCCGAGTATTTTAGCTTTATTTCCTCTTATTTCTATTTCTGCACCCATTCTTCTTAATTCAGAAACATGCATAAATCGATTTTCGAAAATATTTTCTTTTATTGTTGATTTGCCACTCGCTAAAATCATCAGAACCATAATTTGTGCCTGTAAATCAGTTGGAAATCCTGGGTATGGTTTGGTTTCGACATTAGCACTTTTTAATTTTTCTGAACGACTCACTGTTATAATTTTTTTTTTAATAGTTATATAAACTCCCATTTTACGCAATACATTAATTTCGGTTGATATAATTTTTGGATTAATATTTTTTATTTTTAGATCTCCTTTGGTTAAAGCGGCTGCAATCATATAAGTTCCAACTTCTATTCTATCAAAAACTACTTTATGTACTGTTGACTTTAATTTATTAATTCCAGAAACGTTTATACCTCTTTTTCCTTTTCTTTTAATTTTGCATCCAATTTTTTTTAAAAAAATTATAAGATCATCTATCTCTGGTTCTATGGCACAATTCCTTAATTTCGTTTCTCCTTTTGCAAAACATGCTGCTATTAAAATATTTTCTGTAGCTCCTACTGATATTTTTGGAAATTTTATTGCACAGCCATTTAATCCTTTTTTTGCGGAAGCCAAAACGTAGCCGTCTCTTATTTTTATTTTTGCACCCATTTTTTTTAATGCATTTAAGTGAATGTCAATTGGTCTTGAGCCTATTGCGCATCCTCCTGGTAAGGCTACTTTGGCAACTCTGTATTTTGCTAATAGAGGTCCAAGCACTAATACTCCTGCCCGCATGGTTTTTAAAAGATGGTAAGGAGCAAAAGTTTTTAGCGGTTTTTTATTAAATATTTCAATTTTTTTATTTTTTTGATCAAGTTTAACAGAAGATCCTAATAAACTTAAAAGTTCGGCCATAGTTTCCACGTCTCTAACTATTGGTATATTTTTAATTATTATTTTTTTATCAGTTAAAATTGTAGATGCTAATATAGGAAGTGTTGCATTTTTTGAGCCTGAAATTGGAATAACTCCAGATATTTTTCTGCCACCTTGAATTTCCAATTTTTGCATTTAATTTAAAATTATACTTTAGGTAAAGTAACGCCTATTTGCTTCATATATTTTCCGTTTCTTTGCTCATAAGTGACTTCAGGTACTTCGTTACCTTTTAAAAAGACAAACTGAGCCGCACCTTCGTTTGCGTAAATTTTTGCCGGTAGTGGAGTAGTATTTGAAAACTCAAGTGTTACGTGACCTTCCCAGCCTGGTTCTAGAGGTGTTACATTTACAATAATTCCACATCTAGCATAAGTAGATTTTCCTAAACAGATAACTAAAATATCTTTGGGTACTTTAAAATATTCTACAGTACTAGCTAACACAAAAGAGTTTGGTGGTATTACACACTCTTTAGCTTTTCTTGATACAAAACTATTACTCTTAAAATTTTTTGGATCAACTATAACTGAATCTACATTAGTAAAAATTTTAAACTCATCAGAGACTCTAACATCATAACCAAAAGAAGAAAGTCCGTAAGAAATTGATTTATCGCGTTTTTGTTCAGAAATGAATGGCTTGATCATTTCTTTCTCAAGAACCAATTTTTTAATTGATCTATCCGACAAAACACTCATTTTTTAATTTTTTTTTTTCTTTTGATTTTATTTTGAAATATTTTTCTTTTTTTTAGATTGTTTTTTAAAGCCTGTTCAATTCTTTGATATTTTAGCTCTTTTTTTAAATTTACTTGCATCCATTTTATTTTTGATTTGGATTTGTTAAATCCTCAAGAGTAATCGTTTTTGAAATATCGTGTGTTTTTACTTCATCTTTTTCTCTGGGCTCTGCTGATGACATTCTTTTTGCTCTTCTAGCAGCCAATCGCGCTTTTCTTTTAGCTTCTTTCAATACAGCTCTTTCCCCTCTTTTGGATTTATAATCGTAGTGTATGCCCATAAAATTACCATTTGTTGATATTAGCTTTTACTTCGTTGTTCGCTGTATTGTCAAGTTAGTTAAATAATATGGCAATTTTTTGCTTATCTAGAAAGTGTATATTTGATAATTCTAACTTAGCGTGAGCCCATATAGCTCAGTTGGTAGAGCACTTCCATGGTAAGGAAGAGGTCGTGTGTTCAACTCACACTGTGGGCACCAAACAATTGACTAAGGTTAATTACTCTCCAGTTTATATGTGAAAATTTAAACTATTTATTAAAATAAAGTTTATTTATAAAAAAAGCTATTATTATGATAACAAAAAAAGCAATGATAGGAATATATATTTCTGGAGAAGTTGCAGCTGTAAAAATATTTAGTTCTTCGTTTTGATCGATAACCTTTTCAATTCCACTTCCAAGAGCAACGGTAACAAACATTGAAGGCATGCTACCTACAAAGGTAGCTACTATATAATTTTTCAGTGGCATATCAAATAAAATTGGAAGAACATTTTGAACGGCATATGGTGTACCTCCTCCACCAACAAATCTAAAACATGTAAAATAAAGGATATCGTTTTTAATAAAAAATTCTTTTAGCTTTATAAATTTAGGGGCTAAATTTTCTTTTATTGTTTTTCTGAGAAAAAAACCTGCTAAAATATATAATAATGTAGCTCCAATAGTTGTTGCTATTAACACTACAAATATTCCCCACCATTTACCAAAAACGAAACCTGAAAATATTAGAAGCGGCAAAGCAAAACCTAATAATAAAATCCAGATTATTGAAAAAATAAAAAAAATAAAAGTAAGAAATAAAAAATTTTCTCTTTTATATTCTAAAATAATATCTCTATTTGATCTTATAAATTCGTAACTAGTCAAATCTTTTATATCAATGTAGGAAAACAAAAAATAAAGACCTATAGAAATTATTCCTAGATAAATTATACCTAGAGAAATTTTTAAGTTTAATGAGTTAAATTTCATAAATTAATATATTAAATAATAATATCAGATATTTGTTTTATCATGTCTTTTTTAGTTAAAAATTTATTTTTTTCAATATTTTTTTTAATTTCAAAGTAATTTTGAATTATATATTGAACATTTGTCTTGAATGAATTTGGATCTCTTTTGGAAATAAAAACCCCATTTTTGTTTTTTGCAATATAGGCGATGTCTTCAAATATAATAATTGGTCTATATCTCACAAGACACTCATCTAAAACGTGAGGTTCGCCTTCAGTGTAAGATGGCAATACAATAATATTATGGGAATCATATATATCAATTAATTTTTGTGAATCATAAATATAACCTAGTAGATTTATATTTTTATTCCTAAATTTTAAATTTTTAGGATCTCCTACAATTGAAAGCTCGGCTTCTAATCCTATTTGATCAAAAATTTTAATAAAATTATAAATGCCTTTTTCAGGATTTATTCGTCCTACATATAAAAGTTTAATTTTATCTAAATTAGCTTCTTTACGTTCTTTAAACCATTGATCATTTAACCTGGAACTATTTATTAAATGACATTTCTTATTATACAATCGACTACTATTTACTATAACCTCTGAACCATAAGTCATTACTTTATACATGATATGAAAAATCCAAACGGTCCATGAACCAAGGATATGACGCCACTCTTCATGCCCACTACTTCGCAAATATAGAAAAATTTTTTTTTTAAATATAGATAAAAGTAAAAAAGAAAAAAAAGTGTAAGGGGTTATGTCTACTATTAAATAGTTTGTATTTTTTAAATTAAAACTTTTAAAAATATAAAACAAAAAATTAAAAATATTCTTGCCTGTTTTTATATTCTGTAATTTTATCTTATGATTTCCCTTCTTGCTCGATCTCCTGCCAATAAATTGAACTTGATATGTGTCCTCAAGTCCTTCGGGTAGCTCTTTTATGCCAAGATTATCACAATAAAAATCTTCATCCTGTCTGAAAATTTTTTCGTTGTTAATAATAACTATAGGATTTTTATTCATTTGTTTTAAAAAAGCTGTACTTATAAGTGCTTATTACTTATAAATATCAAAAATTTTAAGGAGAGCTAAGTAAATTTTATGAAAAGAACATACCAACCTAGTAGAATTGTAAGCAAAAGAAGGCACGGATTCAGATCCAGAATGAAAACGAGGGGTGGCCGCAAGACTATTGCGAGAAGAAGAGCAAAAGGAAGAAAAAGGATATCTACTTGAATTAAATTCAAAAATGATCAAATTTAAGAGTTTAAATCAAAGCAAAGAATTTCAGAAAATTTTAAGTAAAAAAAGAATAAATACAAAATATTTTACATTATATTTTAATAAAAATACTAAAGATTTTAAAAACGAATTTAATAAATATTTAAATATAAGCTTTGTTATGAAAAAAAAAACTGGTAATGCAGTAACTAGAAATAAAATAAAAAGAAAATTGAAATTTGCTATACAAAAAATTTTAAACGAAAAAGAAATAATTGATTTTAATTATACTTATGTAATTTTTGGAAAAAAAGATGTTTACAAAGATAAATTCAAACTTGTTTTTGATGAAGTAAATAAAACATTTAAAAAAGTAAAACAAATGATCAATTAATTATGAAAATAATAGAAAATTTTTTAATATTAATAATAAAATTTTATAAATATTTTATTTCACCTTATTTAATATCAAATTGTAGGTATTTACCCACTTGTTCTGAGTATTTTATAGAATCAATAAAATTAAATGGAAGTTTTAAAGGTTCAATTCTAGGAATAAAAAGAATTTCAAAATGCCACCCAATAAAAATATTGGGTGGTGGTAGTGGACATGATCCTGTGCCAAATTTAAAAAAGAGGAAATAATAAATGGATTTTAGAAATGTATTAATGGCCATTTTGCTTTCAACTATGGTTTTGATTGGGTGGGCTGTTTTTTTTGAACCACCAAATATTGAAAAAAAAATAACCGATAAAGAATTAACGGAAAATAAGGATATTTCTTCACCATCAATCGATGAAGGTGAAAAAGAAATTAAAAATGAAATTGCTAGAGAAGATTTAATTGCTGACACAAAGAGAATTAAAGTTGAAAATAAAAATATTAAAGGATCTATTTCGCTACAGGGAGCAATAATAGATGATGTTATTTTTAAAAATTATAATGAAACTTTAAATGGAGAAAATAAAGTTGTTTTTTTAAATCCGAAAAATTCTCAGAATGAGTATTTTGTTGAAACCGGATGGGCAGCAGGGGGTAACGAAAAAATAAATTTGCCCGTTATTAATTCAAATTGGAAAGTAAGGGGAAATAATGTTTTAACTCCTAATAACCCTGTAACACTTGAGTGGGATAATAATGCAGGTTTAATTTTCATAAAAAAAATAGAACTAGATGAAAAATTTTTATTCAAAATCACACA
>CEUZ01046449.1_pt1 | contig 12194 bp, 14 predicted proteins | sample 361511 | NCBI WGS metagenome assembly CEUZ01 (sample SAMEA2622822, study PRJEB7988) | marine metagenome | biome: marine biome (ENVO:00000447); feature: surface water layer (ENVO:00002042); material: "saline water (ENVO:00002010), including plankton (ENVO:xxxxxxxx)" | depth 5 m
CTGAGCCCATTTTATTTTTAATCTCATCTTTGTCCATACCGGTAAAAGATCCGTAGTGTCTTTCATTTAATTCCCAGGCTTTAATAAAATCTTTCTTAGTCGCGTTTGTATTATCTAAAATAATTTTAAGAGTATTGATCGATCTTTTTAAAAAGGACGTAAAAAAAAAATCTACGTTAATATTTAAGCTTTTAATTAATTGCCCTGATTTATTTGCTTCTTCAATTCCTTTTTTGGACAGATCAACATCTACCCATCCTGTAAATTTATTTTCTGCATTCCAAACGCTTTGACCGTGTCTTATTAAGATTAATTTACTCATATATTTTATTTGATAAAAAGATTAATATTATATTAAATAATCTAAATGAAGGGTATCAAATATATTTATTTTTTTTTAATAATTTTAGTATTAATATTGTATTTATTTCCTGGAAATTTTTTTAGTTGGATTTTTTTCGATGAACTTTCCCAAAAAACAGAATTTCTTTCGGATCCTAAAAAATCATCACTTCGTCATGTTTTAGCTTTTTTTAGTATATCCTTGATTGGCGTAATTAGTTATAAACAAGATATTAATTTGAGATATAATATTGCTTTTTTATTCATCTTATCTATATTTTTAGAGTTGCTACATTTAGTTATACCAAATAGATCTTTTCAATTATCGGATCTTGCGGCTAATTTAATTGGAACGGCGTTAGCTGTTATTATAATTATTTGTTATAAAAGATACAAAAATGGAAAAATTTGACGAAAGAAAAAAATCGTTTGAAAAAAAATTTGCTCACGATGAAGAGTTAAAATTTAAAGTTGCATCAAGAAGAAACAAGTATCTTGGCGAGTGGGTCTCTCAAAAATTTGGATTCAACGAAGAAAAGCAGAAGGAATATATCCAGTCCGTTATCAAAGCTGATTTTCAAGAGGCAGGAGACGAAGACGTTTTTAGAAAAATTAAAGCAGACTTAAAAGATCATAATATTTCTGACGAGGACATCAGAAAAAAAATGAAAGAGTTTGATGAAAAAGCTAAGTCTGATTTTATTTAGTCTATCAATTTTATTTTTTACAAACTACTCTCAAACAGAAGAAAAATTTATTTACGGAAAAGCCAAAGTTATTGATGGAGATACAATTAAAATTAATGGACAAAATATAAGATTACAAGGAATTGATGCCCCAGAGATGAAACAATCATGTAAAGATCAGAACAATAGTTCTTATGCTTGTGGACATGTATCAAAAAATTTTTTAGAAGGATTAATCAAATATACAATGGAAACTCAAAGTTTAAAAAAAGTATATTGTTATTATTCTGAAATTGACAGATATAAAAGAATATTAGGTGAATGCTTTGTTGGTCCCCAAAAAAAAAATAATTTAAATAAAATGATGGTTATCTCAGGAAATGCAGTAGCTTATTTAAGATATTCGCATAAATATGCAAAGGAAGCAGCTAAAGCTAAGCTTGAAAAAAAAGGTATCTGGTCTGGTAAATTTATGACACCAGAAAATTGGAGAAGAAAAAATAAATAATTTATAATGTTTGAGTGATTCGAAAAACAAATTTTTATTTATTAATTTTCTTACTTGTTGTTGGCTGTTCATCTGTCCCAAAAAATACTAAAAATATTTGTGATATATTTAATGAAAGATATTTTTGGTACAAACACTCAAAAGCAGCTTATCAAAAATGGGGTGTACCTATATATATCCAATTAGCTTTTATAAAAAAAGAAAGCAATTTTAATTGGATAGCTAAACCAGAAAGGATAAAATTATTTAAAATATTACCTTATAAAAGGAAATCTAGTTCATTGGGATACTCACAAGCTATAAAAGGAACTTGGAGACAATATGAAAATGAAACAGGACGAAAACTTGCTACGAGGATGCGTTATAAAGATTCTGTTGATTTTATAGGATGGTATGTCCACAAGACCTCAAAAATTTTAAAAATTTCTAAAAAAGATGCATATAAACAATATCTTGCTTACTATTTGGGTTGGGGAGATTATAAAAATTATAAAAAAGATAAAAAAGCAATTATTTTTGCAAAATCTGTAAGAGAAACTGCTAGTAAATACAGAAAACAACTTACAATGTGTGAGAAAAATTTAAATAAAAAGAAGTTTATAATTTATTAAATTCTTTTTTAAGTTTGATATCAACATCATCTATTCTTTTTGAATTTTTACAAAACAATAAATAGAATACTGGCGTTGTAAATAAAGTTAATGCAGTGCTAATTAACATACCACCAAAGACTGTAGCGCCCACTGCTAATCTTATGCCTTCTCCGGCTCCAGGACCAAAAGGATTTCCTATGATCAACGGTATCATTGCTATTAGAGTAGATATGCTTGTCATTAAAATTGGTCTAAATCTTCGTTTACATGATTGGATTATTGAATTGTGAACAGTTTCACCTGCCATCCTTAATTGGTTTGCCCAATCAACAATTAAAATACTATTTTTTGTGGCTATACCAATTAAAACTATTAGTGCTATCTGTGAAAATATATTAATTGTGCTATCAAACAATAGAATAAATATTAATCCACCTAACGCTGCTAAAGGGACAGTTAGCATGATTACTAATGGTTGTCTCCAAGCATTAAAAGTTCCTGCCATAACAAGATAAGCACTTATCAACGCTAATGCGAAAATTATAATAAGTTCACTCGAAGCTTCTTTTAAATCTAAAGATTTACCTTTGTAGTAAACGCCAGCCTCAGGCGCTTTTTGATTAATTGTTTTTTCTATAAAATCAAGAGCATCACTTAGTGTGTAACCATTTTGTAGACGGGCTGTTAAAGTTACCGACTTAGATCTTTGATAGCGAGATAAAATTTTAGCTGAACCCTTTTCTTTAAAGTTGACTACATTTACCAGAGATATAAGTTTACCAGTAGTCTCAGATCTCACAAAAATCTTACTTAAGCTCTCAGTTTTTCTTCTATTATCGAGATCTGCTTGTAAAATTATAGGATATTCTTTTCCAGAGTCATTAAGAGTAGTAACTCTTTTTCCTGAAAAAAATGTTTCTATAGATCTACCAATCGACTCTATTGAAAGTCCTAAATCTTTTGCTTTTTTTTCATTTATAACAAGTTCGACCTCAGGCTTATTTTTTGTAAAGTCAGAGGTTATATCAGCTAGATTTACATTTTTTCTTAAATCACTCATTACAAGGTTTTGCCATTTATATAACTTTTCATAAGACGGACCAGTGAGTGTAACGACTACTGGCTTTTGATAATTGCTAACTCGAACTGAATTTGGCGTTAAAGGAAAGGCCATAGTTCCAGGAACAGTTACAATTTTTCCTATCGCTTTTCGCACAATTGTTTGTGCAGTTTCTTTTCGATCTTTCCAGTTATCAAGAAGAGCAATTATTATAAAAGAATTGTATGATTGTGATGATCTTCCAAAACCAGGAACTCTCATGATTAGTCTCTGGTAAGGTGCATCATCTTTTTGTAATAGTGGAAGTAACCTTTTTTCTACCTTCTCTGCCTTATCGACCGTATATTCAAATGAGGAAGACTCATCAGTTTTTCCAAAAACTAAATAAACTCCTCTGTCGGGATTTTTTTCCAAAAGTGTTTTTGGTGTTATTTTAAAAAGGGCAGCTGAAACGATTAAAATAAAAACCATAAACCAAATTATAGATTTTGGCTTTTGTACCCAATAATCTAAAGTCTCAGAGTAAAAATTTTCTAAAGATTTAAAAATTTTTTCAAACTTTAAGACTATTCTATTTTTACTATTTTTTTTATTAAGGAGTTTTGAACCTAGCATCGGAGCAATTGATAATGCTGTAAAAGTACTAATTACTATCGTTATAGAGAGTGTAATTGCCATTTCTCTAAATAATGTTCCACTAATTCCAGATATAAACAATAAGGGAGCAAAAGTAGCTAATATGATTATACTTGTCGATAATATTGCAAAAATTACATTTTTACTTCCGTTTACTGCGGCAATTAAAGGAGATTCTCCTTTTTCAATTCTGTAATAAATAGACTCTGTCATTACAACACTGTCATCTGTAACTATAGCAACACTTAAAATGACCGCTAAAAGTGTAAAAACATTTATTGTAAGACCAAATATCCACAAACCTAAAGCAGCACCAATTAAGCTAACAGGCAAGGTAATTGCTGGCACTATCATTGCTCTAGCGTTACCTAAGAATAAATAAATTATACTAACAACCAAAATCAAGGCTAAAACAATCGATTGATAACACATCATTATAGCTTCTTTGATATAAACCGCTCTATCAAAGCTTACAGATAAAGACAAACCATCAGGTAATGTTTTTTTTACATCTTTTATTTTTTTTCTGATGTTTTTTGATAAGGATACTGTACTTTCATTGGTTCTAGCATAAATACCTATACCTACCGTATTTTCATTTATAGAATTTCTGCTTTGAGCTTTAAAAAGTGTTTTTTCTGAAACTGGACCATATTTAATCTCTCCTAGATCTCCTAAAGTAATAGTTTTACTTTTTACTTTTTTAATAGGAAGTTGTTTAATAGAATCTAAATCTTTATAGGCTTTTCCAAGATCTAAAGTAAGATCTACATTGTTAGCCTCAATCGTTCCTGCTGGAATTGATATATTATTTCTTTTAATTGCCCTCTCTACTTCACTAATTTCTATATCATTCGCACTTAGATAAATAGGATTAAGATATACTCTAACTGCTTTTTCATTTATACCTCCAACTATTATTCTTCCAGTACCTGGCACTGAACTAAATGCATCAACTAAGTTCCTTTTTACATAATCCCCTATTTCAAGTGAATCCCAAGTTGTACTACTAACTGAAAGCCACATAGATGTTGTAAATCCTGCTGAAGCTTTACGGATTTCAGGTGTTTTGCTGTCTTCAGGTAAGTTGTCAACTATTCTTCCTACTCGTTCTCTAATGTCATTTGCGGCATCATCTATATCCATACTTGTTAAAAATTCTATCTTAATTGTGCTACGTCCTATTTCGGATAAAGTATCAATTGATCTAATGCCTTCAGCACCGCCAACTGCTAATTCTATAGGCTCTGAAATTTCAGATGCTATTATCGAAGGGCTTGCACCAGAATAGTTTGTTCGAATTTCGACAACTGGTGGCTGTAAATCTTTCGGTAACTCTCGGGTACTTAATTGAAAGAATGTGTATAAACCGAATATTATTAAGAGAAGGGAAAAAACAGAACTTAAAACTGGCCTTCGGATATTTAATTGACAAAATTTATGCATTTTAATTAGTAATAGGCCTTACTATCATTCCATCATTTAGACGTGACAAGCCCTCTTTTACAATCAATTCGTTTACACTTAAGCCACTCAACACTTCCAAGTTTCCATCTTTACGAATTCCAGTGACAACTTCAATTTTGTTTAACTTGTTTTCTTCATCTATTTTGTAAATAAATTTTTTTTCATCTTCAAAAATAATGCTTGTGTCCGCTATGGATAATGCTTTTTTTTCATTGTAAAAAAGTTGTATGTCCAATAATGAACCAGGAAGAATTTCTAAATCTTTATTTTGAATCTTCGCTCTAGCTAATATTGATCGTGTTTGCGCGTCAATTCTAGAAGCAACAGACTCTATTAAACCAGTATAAATTTTGTTATCGTAAGCTGTAAATTTTGCATTAACTTTAAGTCCTTTTTTTATCACTGATACGAATACCTCAGGAATTTGTAGATCACACAAAATTATCTTTGAGTCATCTAATGTAAGAATTATAGAGTCCGTCCCCAAAATTGATGAACTAATTCCTCTTGTTCCAGTTTTTCCAGAAAACGGAGCTATAATACTTTTTGACTCTAACCTAGCAATTATTTCACCTTTTTTTACTTCTTTACCAAAACTAATTGGTTTTAAGAGCTCACTTTTTTTGATCTTAAAGGAGGTACTTTTACTACTTAAAGCTGTGCAATAACTTTCAATAGTTTGACTAAAGTTTTTTTCCTTTACAACTTCTACAACAACAGCAGGAGGTGGTCTTGTTGAAAATTTATTTTTAAAATAAATGCCCATTGCAGTTCTTCCACCTATGACTGTTGCAATTAAGGCAAAAAATAAAAATATAATTATTGTTACTTTTTTAGATTTTTTCATCTTTATCTATTTTTCCCCATTCTGACCATGATCCATCATAAACAATAGGTGTTTTACCACTTATAATAGAATTTGCTAGACCCAAAACACAAGCTGTTACTCCAGATCCGCATGTGAAAGCTAGCTTTTCTTCAGTATCAATTTTATGATTGGTAAAAATATTGATTAGTTCTTTTCTATTCATAAACGTTTTGTCAGATTTTCTTATTAATTCAGAGAAAGGTAAATTTTTTGAACCTTCAATATTTCCACTTTTTAATCCTTTTCTTGGTTCAGGCACTTTTCCAAAAAACCTTTCTTTACTTCTGGCATCAATTAACTCAAATGATTTATTTTTTATATTTGATTGTATTTGATTTTTATTTAAAACCATTAAAATATTTTCTTTAGCATGATAATTACTCTGCTCAAATTCTTTTATTTCTTTAGTTATTTCTCTTTTTTCTTTTATCCATTTTTTAAATCCCCCATCTAAAATTGATACAAGATTTGGATTATGATTAAAGTATAAAAAGTTGTACCAAACTCGGCAAGAACTTATGATATCCGAGTCATCATAAATTATAATATGATCAGAATTATTGATCCCAAATTTTGAAAGTATTATCTCCCAATTTTTTTTGTCAGTAAGCATATGTGGCAATGAGGATTTTTGATTAGAATTTTTATCTATGTCAAAAAAAAGTGAATTTTTTATATGTCTCTTTTTATATTCTTCGTAAGCTTGTCTTTTGTTGTTTGGTAAATGCCAACTTGCATCAAATATACGAACATTATTAATATTTTTGTCTAACCATTCTGTTGATACAAGAGGTCTCATTAACTATTTTTTTCTATATATTTTTGGTGATAATCCTCAGCTTTACAATAATTTTTTATTTTAGAAATATTGGTTTCAATTTTACCCTCAAATTTTATGTTTTGATTTTTAACAATTTCTTCTGCATCCTTTTTTTGTGTTTCATTTTCATAAAAAATTTCACTTCTATACTGAGTTCCGATATCGGGATATTGCATATCTTTCTGAGTTGGATCGTGCATTTTGAAAAACAAATCTAATATTTCTTTAAAAGTTATAATTTTTTCGTCAAAAGTCAGTCTTACAACTTCAGCATGTCCAGTTTTTCCTGTACATACTTCTTTATATGTTACTTGTGCTTTTTTACCACCTGCATAACCTACCTCTGTATCAATAATACCAGGTTTATTTTTAAAGTTTTTCTCTGGCTTCCAAAAACATCCAAGTGCGAGTGTACATTTCATCATAAGTTATTTAATATATTGACTTCATGAGGATATTAAATTGTTAACACAAAATCAAATAGGCGTATTGTACATGGTGGGAAGCGTTATCTGCTTTTCTATAATGGATATCTGCGTAAAATGGTTGGATTATTATCCTGTAGGACAAGTTTTATTTTTAAGATTTTTTATTGGTTTTATTCCAATTTTTTTCATTATTCCTAGAGATAAACTTTTTAGTTTTTACAAAACATCTCGACCAGGTTTACACGCATTTAGAGCAATCACGGGTGCTTTAGCAATTATCGCTTTATTTATTGGTTTGAGAGAATTGCCTTTGGCTGACGTAGTTTCGCTGACTTTTGGAGGACCTATATTCGTTACTGTTGCCTCAATTTTCTTTTTATCCGAAAAAGTTGGGATAAAGAGATGGTCCGCAGTTTTTTTGGGATTTATAGGCATGCTTTTAATCGTGCAACCAGCATTTATTGATTTAAACTTTTTCTATCTTACTCCAATTATTTTTTGTATTTTCTTTGCGTGCGTTGCAATTAGTGTTCGATCTTTATCAAAGACAGAAGCTAACTATACAATTGCTTTTTATTTCACTGCCCTCTGTACGTTGCTGGGTCTTAGTTCAATAATTTTTGTAGAGTGGAAAATGCCAACTTTAATTGACTCAATTATTTTTATTGTTATGGGACTTTGTGGGAGTATAGCTAACCTTCTTTTAACCCAGAGTTATAGATTAGCTGAAGCCTCTTTAGTCACTCCAATTAAGTATTTGAGCTTAGTTTTTGCGATTGTCTTTGGTTTTTTAATTTGGAGTGAAATTCCTAAAATTTTAACTTTATTCGGAGCATTATTAGTTATTACAAGTTCCTTGATAATTTTTGTAAGAGAGTCTCAACTTAAAAAACAAATAATTACTCCGCGACCATGAGTAAACCAAGATATTGGAACAAGGCTAAAGCTACTTTGTCAAGGAAAGATAAAGTGATGAAAAAATTAATAAAAAGTTATGGTGACGGAAGTTTGGTAACAAGAAATGATGTTTTTTTTTCTTTATGTAAAAGTATTATTGGTCAGCAGATTAGTGTAGCAGCAGCTAATTCTGTATTCTTAAAATTCAAAAAAAAATGTAAAGGCAAAATTAACCCTAAGATAGTTAGTAACCTTTCAACATTTGAACTAAAAAAATGTGGTTTAAGTAGGCAAAAAGTTAGAGGTATAAAAGATCTAGCAAGAAAAATAATTAATAAAGAGTTTAAACCTCAATTAATAAAAAATATGAGCGACGAGGAAGCTATCGAATATTTATCTAATCTAAGACAAATTGGTAGATGGTCGGCTGAAATGATTCTATTGTTTACATTTAATAGGCCCAACATTTGGCCACTCCAAGACATAGGCTTATTAAGAGCAATCTCAAATAATTATAAAAAAAAATATTTTCCACCAAAAACTTTTTTAAATAAACTTTATAAAAAGTTTACACCCTATTGCTCAGTTGCTACTTGGTATTTATGGAGATCAATAGATAATGAGCCTATTCAATATTGAAAAACCTCGCAACTTGTCATTTACTTCTTCATAAAAATGATTTAATTTTTTCTATGGCAGAAAAACTTTTCATATCATGGGACGAGTATAATTCGACAGTTGAAAAACTGGCAATACAAATAGATGAAAGTGGATATAAACCAGACATCTTAATAGGCATAATGAGAGGTGGAGCCCCAATTATTGACGTGTTAAGTCGTGTTTTTAAAATAAAATGTGCTTATCTTGCTGTGGAGTCTTATTCTGGGTCAGGCATTGAAGACAAGCAAGGTGAACTCACTTTCTCTAGAGAGATGAGTTCTACAGTCCAAAATATGGGTGGAAATCTTTTACTGTGTGACGATCTTTCTGATACAGGCGTTACCTTAAATAGAAGCATAGAATGGCTTAGACAATATCCTGCTCTGAAAAATAAAATAAAGAATATAAAAACAGCAATTTTATGGAAAAAATCTCAGTCAACTTTCAGTCCGGACTATTGTGCTGTTAAACTCAAAAATAATCCTTGGATAGTACAGCCTTTTGAAAAGTATGAAGAGATAAGAGTTGATCAGCTTAAAGCAAAGTATAAAAAAAATTAAGGCCAGCTATTTTTAACTGGCCTATAATTTTGTTCTTTATTTAAACAGTAAAACTCAAAAAACTTAAGACTGCTATTACCCAAATTGCTGGGGAAGTCTTATTAAATTTACCAGTAAAAATTTTAATCAAAGCGTAAGCAATGAAAGCTAAAGCTATTCCGTTACTAATACTGTAAGTTAATGGCATAGTTATCATCGCAAGGACTGCTGGCCCAGATTCAGCAATGTCATTCCAGTCTATGTCTGTTATGTTTCTTACAAACAATACTGCAACATACAAAAGCGCTGCTCCGTCTATTTCTTTTGGTAAACTAGTAGCCAAAGGCGAAAAGAATAAACACGCTAAGAATAAAACTCCAATTACTAACGAAGTCATTCCTGTTCTACCACCAGCTTTTACACCCGCTCCAGACTCTACGTAACTAGTAACCGTTGTAGTTCCCATCATTGCACCTGCAACGGTTCCAACGCTATCTGATAACATAGCTTTTTCAATATCTTTTACTTTACCATCTTTATCTACTTTTCCAGCAACGTTTGCTACAGAGGTTAACGTTCCTGCTGTGTCGAAAAAATCTATAAATAATAAAGTAAAAATAACTGTGGACATTCCTGCGCTTAACGCAGCTTTTAAATCAAATTCGAACAAGTAACTCATTGAAGGAGGGCTACTTACAAGGCCATTGAATTTTGCTAAACCTGTGACCCAAGCTATTGCACTAAAGAAAAGAATTCCAATAATTATATTTCCCCTGATTTTCATTTTCTCTAAAACAATCATTGCAACAAATGTTACACAACCAAGTAAAACTAGAGGATTTTTAAGATCTCCTAGTGTTACCAGAGTAACAGGATGATCGGCAACTACACCCATAATCTCCAGACCAATAATTGCAAGAAACAAACCAATACCAGCACCTATACCTAACTTTAAGCTTTTTGGTATCGAGTTTATCAGCCATGCTCTAATGGGTGTTAAAGAAATTATTAAAAATAAAACACCAGCTACTAACACTGCTCCAAGAGCAGCTTGAGGCGTATAACCCATCCCAGCAACAACACCATAAGCAACAAAAGCATTTATTCCCATTCCAGGAGCCAAACCAATAGGCCACGTTTTACCGTGAAAAGCCATAATGAAACAAGCTATAGCTGTTGCAACTATAGTGGCAGTAAAGACAGCGCCAAAATCGAAAAATCCTTTTTCAGGTCCAGCGAATTCACCGGACAGAATAAAAGGATTTAAAAACATAATGTAAGCCATTGTAAGAAACGTGGTTACTCCAGCAATGACCTCAGTTCTAAAATTTGTTTTAAATTTTTTATATTCAAAATATTTATCAAGCATTTTTTCCTCCAATTAAAATTTTATATTCTTTGATTCTGCTCAAATTACCTTATTCCAATAAAAAAATGCTAATTAATTTACTTTTACAACCTGTAAGCAATTTATCTGTTTATAAAACTGAGCTATAGTATTATTTTCTAAAGTAAGTTGTATATGAAATTTAATTTTATAATTTTAATATTTTTTTTATTTTTTTTTAATTCTTGCGAGACAATTAATAAAAAAATTGAAAAAAATCTTGAAGAGGAAAGCAAAGAACTTGATAAGTGGCTAAATAAATCTGAGTATGAGCTTAAAATATCAATGGGTATTCCTGACAGAATTGATTTACAGAAAAGTGGAAAAAAATATTATATTTATGAAAGTAAAAAATTACAAATTAAATGCGTTAGAAAATTTGAAATAAATCCGAAAAATAAAATTGTTGGTTATAAAAGTAAAAACTGTTTTTAGTGACAAGCTTTATTGAATTTTTTTAATCTCCAATAATTATAAGGCCATGGTGTTAAAAAACCTACTAATAGCATTATAGGAATAACCCACCATATAAGTTTTGCTGACCCAACTATCCAATAATCTGTCAGGTTCATTGCTAACTCCATTGAAATCATGCTAATAAGAGACATTCCACAAGCTGTTTTAAATGCCTCTAAAAATTTTAAATTTTGTCTTAATAAAATCATAGTTTCAAGAATTATAGATGTTATTATTCCATTAATTATTGCAATAAGCATTACTAAAAAAACCGGGAGTGAGTGGGGAGTAATTTGAAAATAATAAATTGTTCCAAAATCACCTATTGAACAACCGATTAAGCACCATAAAGTGTTATATGCACTTTTGGACCATGTAGTTTTACAAAACCAATCAATTTTATCTGTTATTTGCATTTTAAATAATTCAAGATCTAATTTTTTTTGAAATTTTTAATATGAAAGAGTAATCAAAAGCTGTTTCTTCAATCGCCGCATCTCTTCCAGATCTACCCCCGTGACCTGCGTTCATCTCACACTTAAATAATAGTAAATTTTTATCTGTTTTAAAATCTCTTAATTTTGCAACATATTTTGTTGGCTCATCGAAAAGGACTCGATTATCTGATAAGCTTGTTGTAATCAAAATATTCGGATATTGCATTTTTTTAATATTTTCATAAGGAGAATATGACTTTATATATTCAAAATAATCTTTATTTGCTTTAGCGTTACCAAATTCGTTAAACTCACCCACAGTTAATGGCAAGGTGTGATCTAAATTTGTTGTTAGAGTATCAACAAATGGAACTGACATAATCAGTCCTAGAAATAAACCTGGATTTTCA
>CEUZ01021273.1_pt1 | contig 12186 bp, 11 predicted proteins | sample 361511 | NCBI WGS metagenome assembly CEUZ01 (sample SAMEA2622822, study PRJEB7988) | marine metagenome | biome: marine biome (ENVO:00000447); feature: surface water layer (ENVO:00002042); material: "saline water (ENVO:00002010), including plankton (ENVO:xxxxxxxx)" | depth 5 m
AAATTCTTTATTAGTTTTTTCTTTAATAATATTTTTAAAATCTTTTATTAATCCATCCCAATCGTTAGCATCGAGATCTGTATCCAATAAAACTCCCTTTGTGAGTTTATAATTTTCAATTAGCTCCTCAAAATTATAATTTTCAACTCCCATTACTACATTTGCATACATTTGGATAAACCTTCTATAGCTATCTTTTGCAAATCTAACATTTTTTGTATTTTGTGCTAAAGCTTCTACAGTCTTATCATTTAGACCTAAATTAAGTATTGTATCCATCATTCCAGGCATTGAAACTCTTGCTCCAGATCTTACAGAAACTAATAAGGGGTCAACTAAATCACCAAATTTTTTTCCGGACTGCTTCTCGATAATTTTTAACTCTTTTCTAATTTGTTTTAATAGATGTGGTTTAATTTTTTTATTATTTTTATAAAATAAATCACATGCTTCTGTAGATATAATGAATCCTGATGGAACTGGAAATCCTATGTTTCCCATTCCAACAAGGTTTGCACCCTTTCCACCTAATATATTTTTTTTTATCTTAATTTTTTTTACTTTTTTAGATTTAAAATTAAATACTAATTTTTTCATGTTAGGTTTTCAATTTTAGAAAAATTTAAATAATTATCAAAAGTTTTACATAACATTTTTAGAAGTTCCAGCCTATTTTTTTTGATACTTTGATCATCATCATTGACTATTACATTATCAAAAAAATCTGTTAAATCTTTTTTTACTGATGCTAAATTTGATAAAAGTCCTTTGTAATCATCCTCTTTACTAACATTTGTAAAATCTTTTCTAATACCATAGATTTTTTTATATAATGTTTTTTCTAAATCATTCCTAAACAATCCTGGATCAACATTTCCAGATAATTCAATATCTATATTTTTACTTTCATTTATTAATATATTAAATGCACGTTTATAACTAAACATAACATCTGTTCCAATTTCTTTAGATATCAATTTATTTAAAATATTTGCCTTTGTATAAATTTTTAAAATACTATCTAAGTTATAAGACAGAGTTGCACTTTCAATTATATCCTGCCTAACTCCATTCTCTTTCATATAATTTTTAAATCTGTCGTGAAAAAAAGAAGTTACATCTCTTTGAACATTTTTTAAATCTAAACCAACACTTTGGTTTATATATAGTTGGCAGGAATAATTAATTAAATCTTTTAGTTTTAATTTAACTTTATTTTCTAATATTAATTTAATTAAACCAATAGCTAATCTTCTAAGTGCATATGGATCCTTGGAGCTCGTAGGTTTCATGCCAATTGCAAAAAAACCAATTAAAGTATCTAATTTATCACTCAATGATAATGCAATACTATATGATTTCCTTGGAATATTACTATCATTTCCATGCGGAAGATAATGTTCTTTTATGGCAAGACAAACATCCTTATCAAAACCTTGGGACTGAGCAAAGTAACCACCTAAAACACCCTGCAATTCTGGAAACTCACCCACGAGGTCTGACAACAAGTCCACTTTGCAAATAGATGAGGCTATTTCAATTTTTTCTTTGCTGATTAATAATTCATCAGAAACTAAACCTGCCAATTTTTTTATTCTTTGAACTTTATCAAAATAACTTCCAAGACCTTTGAAATAGTTTACATTTTTAAGCTGAGATACTTGTTTTACTAAATTTTGAGATTTATTTTTTTTCCAAAAAAATTCAGCATCATTTAGTCTTGCTTCTACCACTCTTTCATTTCCTAATTTAATATAGCCTTTATTATCTACAGAATTTGCAACAATATAAAAATTATTTGTCAGGTTGCCTTTGTTATCATAGGTTGGAAAATATCTTTGGTGCTGTTGCATTGTAATAATTATTATTTCTTGCGGAATATTTAGATATTTTTTATCAAAACTACATAAAATTATTTTTGGCTTTTCAACAATATCTGTCACCTCATTTAAAAGTTTGTTGTCTATTTTAACTTTCAAGTTCTTATTTTTTGCTGAATTAAGTAATTGTTTTTCTATATAGTTTTTTCTTAAATTATTATCTATTATAAGATTTTGGTTCTTGAAAAATGAAAGATAAGATGAAAAATCTTTAAATATCTTTTTTTTTTCTTCAAATTCCTTGTCAATATAAGTGCTATTTGAGCTCATCAAATGATGAAATTTAAATTTGATAACTTGACCGTCAAATATAGCCAAAATAGACTTTAATGGCCTACCCCAATTTAAATCATAGTCTCCCCATCTCATGGATTTTTTCCAAGACAATTTCTTAAGAATTGTTGGTAATTGAGAGTTTAATAAGTCAATTGTATTTACTTTTTTCGATAATTTTTTGTAAAAAAAAAATTCACCCTTATCTGTATTTTTTTTGTAAATATTATTTTTATTTTCTATATTATTTGATTTCATAAAACCTAAAATAGCTTTTTCTTGCGCGTTAGCTGAAGGACCTCTTATTTCCTCTGATTTTGTAATTATTTGTTTATTAATATTTTTAAAATAAATAATTAGTCTGTTTGGAGTCGAAATAGATTTTATATCATCTTTATATTCAATATTTTCATATTTCAAAAAATTTTTAATGTTAATAAGTAAATTTTCTCTTGTTGATGATTGTAAATTTGGAGGCATCTCTTCACTAAACAACTCTAAAAAAAATTCTGACATTTTATTTTTGACTTTCAAGCCAAATTTTACCTACACCTTTTACAAGGTCTCTTATACGGGCAATATACTCTGCTCTTTGTGCAACGCTAATTACTCCTCTGGAGTCTAAAATATTAAATACATGGCTAGCTTTCAAACTTTGGTCATAAGCCGGTAGTGAAAGTTTATTTTTAATTAAATTATCTGCTTCTTTCTCTACCATATCAAAAATTTTAAATAAATTATCGGTATTAGCTAATTCAAAATTATACTTAGAAAACTCCTTCTCCGATTGATAATAAACATCTCTATATAATATTCCCTCATTATTCCAAATTAAGTCAAATACATTTTTTTTACTCTGTATAAACATACATAATCTTTCAAGACCATATGTTAGTTCAACCGATATAGGTTTACACTCTATTCCAGCCATTTGTTGAAAATATGTAAATTGAGTTATTTCCATTCCATCACACCATACCTCCCATCCTAGTCCAGCGGCGCCTAGGGTAGGACTTTCCCAGTCGTCTTCTATAAATCTAATATCATGGTCTTGATGTTTTATTCCTAAAGAAGCAAGACTATTAAGATAAAGTTTTTTAATATTATTTGGTGATGGTTTAATTAAAACTTGAAATTGATAATAATGTTGTAATCTATTCGGATTTTCACCATATCTACCATCAGTTGGTCTTCTTGATGGTTGAACATAAGCTGTTTTCCATGGTTTTGGTCCAAGTGATCTTAATGTAGTTGCGGGATGAAAAGTTCCAGCTCCAACTTCCATGTCGTAGGGTTGTAGTAAGGTACAACCTTGTTTACTCCAATATTTTTGTAAGTTTAAAATAGTGTCTTGAAAAGATTGAAAACTTTTTTTTTTATTTTTTTTTTTAGAAACCATATCTTTGCCAGATAGATCTTTCTTCTAAAATACTTATTACCTTGTCAGTATGATTTTCTGATGCCGATAACTTCCTAGCTAGCCACCCTTTTGGTTTTTCAAATTTTTTAACAATTACTTCATCTCCAAATTTTTGTCTTAATATTTGATTTGCATTTCCTATTCCATCTACTAATCCTAGTTCTTTTGCTTTTCGACCTGACCAAAATTCTCCTGAAAATAATTCTATACCAGTGTCTTTTTTTAATTTAGAAGACCTACTTTTCTCTACAACTTCTATGAAGTCTTTGTGAAGTTCAAGCTGAATATTTTTTAATCTCTCTATGTCTTCTGCTTTTTCATCCATAAAAGGATCTAAAGTGCTTTTATTTTTTCCAGCAGTATAAACTCTTCTTTGAACTCCAATTTTTTGAATTAGATCTTTAAATCCAAAAGAAGAATAAATTACACCAATTGATCCAACTATTGAGCTTTGATTTGCATAAATCTCATCCCCGGAACAAGCAATTAAATAACCACCTGAAGCAGCTACATCTTCGGCAAATATAATAACTTTTTTCTTATTTTTTTTTGCCAAATATCTAATGAAGTCATGAATTAGATGAGATTGTACTGGGGATCCTCCAGGGGAATTTATTGAAATAGCCACAGCTGGAGCTTTTTTAATTTCAAAAGCTTTTTTCAAAATTTCCTCTTGGCTTGAAAAATCTATTCCTTGTTTAAACTTTCCTACGTTTCCTATCACGCCACTAAGTTTAATATGGGGAATAATTTTTTTTTTTTTGAAAAATTTAAACATAATTAATGCTTATAAAATTTTTAGAATAATATAAAGTCTCCTTATAGTTGAAGTTTGAGGTGCGTCAATTGTTAAGTGTTATATTGTGCTAATTGTACTACTTTAATCTAATGGGATCTGTTGTTCATCTAAAAAATCATGTAAATAATTCATATTCTGAACTTAGAAGCTCAGTTGAAGACAAGTTAATACTGGTTGAAGAAAAAATTAAGACTAAATTATCTAGTAAAGTAGAATTGGTTGAAGAAATGACAAAATACCACCTAACGACAGGTGGTAAAAAAATTAGAGCATTACTTACTCTTGGATCCGCTAAACTTTGTGGATATTCTAAAGGCGGAAGAGATATAAATCTAGCAGCTTGCATTGAGCTAATTCATGCTGCAACATTGATGCACGACGATGTAATAGATAATAGCGAAATAAGAAGAGGCAAAAAAACATTAAATAATGTTTGGGGAAACAAATCTTCAATACTAGTGGGGGATTATTTATTAAGTAGGTGTTTTGAAATGATGGTTGAGGATGGAAACGAGGAAGTATTAAAACTACTTTCATCTACTTCTGCAGAAATTTCTCAAGGTGAAGTTTTACAACTTCAACATGACGGAGAGATAGATATGTTGGAAGAAACATATTTAAAAATTATATCTGCCAAAACAGCATCTTTGTTTTCTGCAGCAACTAAGGTGGGATCAATTTTGACTAATAAAGAAAATAAATTAAAAGAGGCTTTAGAATTTTATGGAAAAAATCTTGGTTTAACTTTCCAGATAGCAGATGATACCTTGGACTATAATTCAGATTTAAATATTTTTGGTAAGAAAACTGGAAATGATTTTTATGAAGGAAAAATTACTTTACCAATAATTTTGCTCTGCCAAAAAGTGAAAAAAAATGAAAAAACAGAAATTGAAGAAATTTTTAAAAAATCTAAAAGATCTGAACAAGATTTTAAAAAAATACTTTCTTTGATCAATAATTATAATATTATTTTTGAATGTTATAAAAAAGCTGAATATTTTATAAATCTCGCGTCTAACTCTTTAAGCGTATTTAAAGATTCTAATGAGAAAAATATTTTTAAAAATTTAACTTCTTTTAGTTTAGGGAGGAATTTTTAAGGGCTAAGTAAAGATTTTTCCCATTTACCATTTTCTAATTTTAAATATATTAATCTTTGATGAATTCTATTTTTACCATCTAACCAAAATTCATATCTAAAAGGATCAAGTCTCCAACCAGACCAATGTGGTGGTCTTGGAACATTATTTTTATCAGGAAATTTTTTTTTAAATTCCTCAATTTTTTCATTCAATTGCTCTCTTTTTTCTAATTTTGAAGATTGTTTTGAAGCCCATGCTCCAATTTTACTTAGATAATCTCTTGAGTTATAATATTCGTCAGCTTCTTTATCAGAAACTTTAACTATTTTTCCAGTAATTCGTATTTGTCTCAATAAACTTTTCCAGTGAAAACACATTGATGCAAAAGGATTTATTTTAATTTCATTACTTTTTTGGCTTTCAAGATTCGTATAAATTACAAATCCATTTTTATTATATTCTTTCAATAAAACCATTCTTACTGATGGTACACCTTTTTTATCAGAAGTTGCTAAAGCTAAGGCATTGTGATCATTTAACTCGCTTTTATAAGCTTCATTGAACCATTCTTTAAAAAGATCAATAGGATCGTTTAAATCCTTGAAACAAATATCTAAACCTAGTGAGTTTTTTTGATTCATAATTTCAACAAAATAATTTATATAATATATTTAATGTCATTTAATACATTTGGAAAGATATTTCGCTTCACAACATGGGGAGAATCTCATGGCCCGGCCATAGGATGTGTGGTCGATGGATGTCCTCCTAATATAAGTATTAACGAAAAGGATATTCAGACAGAACTTAATAAAAGAAAACCTGGTCAATCAAAATTTACTACACAAAGAAAAGAAGATGACAAAGTGAATATACTCTCAGGTGTATTTGAGGGAAAAACTACTGGAACTCCAATTTCAATGATTATTTATAATAAAGATATGAAATCAAGAGATTATGAAACAATAAAAAATAAATTTAGACCTGGTCATGCTGACTACACATATTTTAAAAAATATGGAATTAGAGACTATAGAGGAGGTGGTAGACAATCAGCAAGAGAAACAGCAGCACGAGTCGCTGCAGGAGCTGTAGCAAAAAAGGTTTTAGAAAATAAAATTGGCAAAAAATATAAAGTTGTTGGTGCTGTTACACAGCTTGGTATACTTGGTTGTGATACAAAAAATTGGAATGATAAATTTATTTCGAAAAATCCTTTGTTTTGCCCCGATAAGTCAATTTTAACACTTTGGAAAAAATATCTTTTAAGTATTAGAAAAGCTGGTTCATCTTGTGGTGCTGTTATTGAAGTAAGAGCTAAAGGAGTTCCGATTGGTTTAGGAGCGCCAATTTACTCAAAATTAGATATGGATCTTGCTTCAGCAATGATGAGTATAAATGCTGTAAAGGGTGTGAATATTGGATCAGGGATGAGCTCAGCTCAATTAACAGGAGAAGAAAATTCTGATGAAATTTTTAGAAACGGAAAAAGAATAAATTTTAAATCAAATAATGCAGGCGGAATATTAGGTGGTATTTCATCTGGCCAAGATATAATAGTTTCTTTTGCGGTTAAACCAACCTCATCAATTCTTTCAAAACGTCAAACTATTGATAAGTTCGGTAAAAATACTTCAATATCGGTTAGAGGCAGACATGATCCATGTGTTGGTATTAGGGCAGTGCCAATAGGAGAAGCAATGATGCATTGTGTAATTTTAGATCATTACTTAATGAACAATGCTCAATGTGGAAATTAATTAGTTTTTTTTATTACAATTTTTGAATTTAAAGTATCTAAAATTTTAGTTTCGATGCCAGAAGAGTCAAGTCCTGCATATTTATACATTAAATCAGGATTATTATGATCAATAAACCTATCAGGCAATATCATTGATCTAAATTTTAAATTATTATCTAACAAATTTTTTTCACTAAGTAATTGACTAACATGTGAACCAAAACCTCCTATCGATCCTTCTTCTATAGTAATCATGGCTTCATGGTCTACTGCTAATTGCCATATCAATTTTTCATCTAATGGTTTTGCAAATCTTGCATCAATCAAAGTTAAGTTAATTCCTTTTTTCGCAATTTTTTCTTGAGCAATTAAACATTCATTTAATCTTGCACCAAAATTTAGTAATACTATATTTTTACCCTCTTTAATAATTCTAGATTTTCCAATTTCTATTTTTTCATTAATGTTAGGTAAATTTACACCCATTCCATTTCCCCTTGGATATCTAAAAGCAGAAGGTCTATCATTGATATCTACAGAAGTATTAATCATTCTTACCAATTCCGCTTCATCACTTGGCGCCATTACTATAAAATTGGGTAATGTTGATAAATAGGTTATATCAAATGAACCCGCATGTGTTGGTCCATCAGCTCCAACCAAGCCTGCTCTATCTATAGCAAATCTAACTGGCAAGCTTTGAATTGCTACATCATGCACGACTTGATCATATGCTCTTTGAAGAAATGTTGAATAAATTGCTGCATACGGTTTATAACCTTCAGTTGCAAGTCCAGCAGCAAAAGTAACAGCATGCTGCTCTGCAATACCAACATCAAACATTCTTTCTGGAAACTTACTTCCAAAAATATCCATACCAGTTCCAGACGGCATTGCGGCTGTAATTCCTAAAATTTTACTATCTTTTTCTGCATGTTTCAAAAGTGTATTTGCAAATACTTTGGTATAAGCTGGTATATTAGATTTAGATTTTTCTTGAATTCCAGTATTTATATTAAATTTAGAAACTCCATGAAATTTATCAGCTGATTTTTCTGCAAATTCGTATCCTTTTCCTTTTTCAGTTTTTATATGGACCATAATCGGTCCTTCATAATTAATATCCTTAGCATTTTTTAAAACTGATACAAGAGAGTCAATATCATGTCCATCAATTGGTCCTATGTAATAAAATCCCATTGAACTAAACAATGTACCACCTGTAACTGCAGATCTTAGAAAATCCTCGGCTTTACCTGCTTTCTTGCTAAACCTTTTCGAAAATGAAGAAATAATTAATTTTATTGTTTCTCTTAAGCTAAAATAAATTTTTGTAGATAAAATTTTAGCAAGATATGCTCTCATCGCACCTACCGGTTTTGAAATAGACATGTCGTTGTCATTTAAAATAACAATCATCTTAGTTTTACTTGTTCCAGCATTATTCATAGCCTCATAAGCCATTCCTGCACTCATTGCTCCATCTCCTATCACAGCAATGACATTATCTGATTTATTAGAAAGTTTATTTGCAACAGCTATACCTAAAGCTGAAGATATAGATGTCGAACTATGTGCTGCACCAAATGGATCATACTCACTTTCTGATCTTTTGGTAAATCCAGATAATCCTTCGCCTTTTCTTAATGTTCTAATTTTATCTTTTCTTCCAGTTAAAATTTTGTGAGGATATGACTGATGTCCTACATCCCAAATTAATTTATCATTTGGTGTATTAAAGATATAATGTAAAGCAACAGTAAGTTCTACGACACCTAATCCAGCACCTAGATGACCGCCTGTTTCAGAAACAGCATCTATCATTTCTTGTCTTACTTCTTCAGCCAATTTTTTTAACTTTGATTGTGATAGTTTTTTTATATCACTTGGAAAGTTAATATCATCTAAGTAGACGTATTTTTTTTTCACTTAGTTCTTTCTAAAATAAAATTAATTGTTTCTTTTAAATCTTTTGATTTATCTTCAAACATATTTAACTTTTTAAATATACTCATTTTTAATTTATTTCCAAATTTAATTGTATTTTTATAACCTAATAGTTTTATTAGGGTTGCTTTTCCTTTTTTTTGATCTTTTTTAGTCTTTTTACCCGCATGTTTACTATTTCCTTTATAATCAATTATGTCATCAGCAATTTGGAATAAAAGCCCTATGTCTGAGCCAATTTTATCAAATTTGGACAAATATTTATTTTTATTTTTTATAATTAATGAAGCCATACAACAAAAACTAAATAATTTTCCAGTTTTCTCGATTTGCATATTTATTATTTTTTGTAATGGAATCTTTTTTTTCTCAAAATTTAAATCCGAATATTGCCCACCAGCAATACCTGAATGACCTGAGCATTCAGAAATTTTTTTAATTAATTCTACTTTTGATTTTTCGTTTATATTTAAATTTTTACTACTTAATATTTCAAAAGCTAAAGTTAATAAAGAATTACCAGCTAATATTGCCGTAGACTCTCCAAATTTTCTGTGAGTAGATAATTTTCCTCTCCTCATATTATCATTATCCATACACGGAAGATCGTCATGAATTAATGAATATGCATGTATACATTCTACTGCAGCTCCTACCTGGATTAATTGTGAATAATTTACTTTAAAAATTTTTCCAATATCTATTATTATTTTTGATCTAATTTTTTTACCGCCCGGAAATAAACTATATTTAATTGGTTTTATCAAATCTGTTTTTTTTTGATTTTTTAAAAATTTTAACAAAAACGAATTTGTATTTTTAGCTATTTTATCAAGTTTTTTTTTCATCTTTTTTTTTTAAAATATTAAAAATTTTATCTTTAGTCTTATTAGAAATTATTTTTGAATTATTTTGGAATTTTTTTTCAATTAAATTATTTAATTTAATTAGTTTTTGATATTCATTAATTGAGTTTTCAAGATTTTTTTCATTTTCAAGTTTATAAATAATATTTTGTGCCAATTCTGTTAGATCGTCTATAGATTTAGAATCAATATCCTCTAGTAAATTTTTTTCTTTCATATAATAGTTGGTATTATTACATGAAAATTAATCTTTCAAATATTAAAAAATCTAAATTCTATTTAGATAAAAATGAATGTATTGGGATTCCTACAGAAACTGTATATGGATTGGCTGCAAATGCTTATTCTCAAAAAGCGACATCAAAAATTTTTAGATTAAAAAAAAGACCTAAAAAAAATCCCCTAATTGTTCATTATTATGATTTGAAAATGCTTCAAAATGATTGTGAATTTAATAATGATTTTTTAAAATTGTACAAAAAATTTTCTCCTGGTCCAATCACTTTCGTTTTAAAATTAAAAAAAAATAGTAAAATTTCTAAAAATGTAACTAATAAAAAAAAAACTTTAGCAGTTAGATTTCCAAAACACCCTGTTTCGAGAAAACTTTTAAAATTATTAAAATATCCGCTTGCAGCACCTAGTGCAAATATATCAACCAAGATAAGTCCTGTCTCAAGCAAAGATGTTGAAGATGAATTTGGAAAAAAAATTAAATTTGTTCTTGATGGAGGAAGATCAAAAATTGGATTGGAGTCAACTATAGTTGGATTGATAAATGGTACTCAAATTCTAAGACTAGGAGGGATTGAGATAAAAAAAATTAATAAAGTACTTAAAACTAATTTAAAATATAAACCAAAAAATAAAATTGTAAATGTTCCTGGTCAGTTTAAAACCCATTATTCACCAGGAATTCCTATTAGAATGAATGCTAATAAACCAAGACCTGGTGAGGCATTTATATTAATTAAAAAAAGAAAATCATCTGATAAAAATTTTTATTATTTGAGTAAAAAAAATAATCTTAAAGAAGCTGCAAAAAATTTGTATAAAACATTAAGAATGATTAAAAATAAAAAATTCAAAAAAATTGCTATTGAAAAAATTCCTAATATAGATTTTGGCGAAGCAATAAATGATAGAATTTCAAGAGCTTCAAAGGTCTAATGAAAAATCTAGTAGAAGTTAAAAACTTAAAAAAAAATTATGGTTTAAAGGAGGCAGTAAAAAATATTTCATTTAGTATCAAAGAAAATGAAATTTTGGGATTGCTTGGACCAAATGGATCAGGAAAAACAACCACAATAGGAATGCTGCTTGGATTGCTAAAACCTACCAATGGAGAAATTCTTATCGATGGAAAAAAAATTGAAGATAACAGAATTGAAACTCTTGAAAAAATTAATTTTATTTCACCTTATATTGAATTACCAAAAAAACTTACAGTAAAGCAAAATTTAATTGTATATTGTAAATTATATAATGTATCAAATATTAAAAAAAGAATTGAATATCTTGTAGAAAAATTAAAATTAGAGGACTTGCTAAATAGTGTTACTGGAGAATTATCTTCAGGACAAAAAAATAGAGCGAGCCTTGCTAAAGCATTAATAAATAATCCATCTGTTTTATTTTTAGATGAGCCTACAGCCTCTCTCGATCCAGAAATAGGAGATTATGTTAGAAGCTTTTTAGAAAGTTATAAAAAAGAAAAAAAAATTTCAATTTTGTTAGCCTCTCATAATATGAACGAAGTAACAAGATTGTGTAAAAAAGTACTAATGATGAAAGATGGAATTATTATAGATGAAGGTGTGCCTGAAGAATTAATTAAAAAACATGGAAGAAAAAATTTAGAGGAAGTTTTTTTAAAACTTTCAAGGAATTAAGATGAGCTTTATAAGAATATATGGTCTTTTTTTGAGACATTTTTATTTAATTACTAGATCATTTCCAAGAATTTTAGATTTAATTTATTGGCCATCTATACAAATAACATTGTGGGGTTTTATATCAAATTTTTTCGCTTCACATACAACTTACTACAATAATGCAGTAGGTGTAATTTTAACTTGTGCTATTTTGTACGATTTTCTTTTTCGAACTAGTATTGGATTTAATATGCTATTTTTAGAAGAAATATGGAGTAGAAATTTTACAAATTTATTTATT
>CEUZ01289403.1_pt1 | contig 12181 bp, 12 predicted proteins | sample 361511 | NCBI WGS metagenome assembly CEUZ01 (sample SAMEA2622822, study PRJEB7988) | marine metagenome | biome: marine biome (ENVO:00000447); feature: surface water layer (ENVO:00002042); material: "saline water (ENVO:00002010), including plankton (ENVO:xxxxxxxx)" | depth 5 m
CGTCAGTCTGGGGATTGGCTTCTCGCGCCGGTATTGAATAATCATGTCCCCCAAAAAGGGTTTTCATCGGGACACGCACGAGTTAAACTGCACGGTTGCTTACACTCATTCCACCAGCCTTTACCTGTTTGAGTACTGACTAACCATCCCGACTGATTGATGGATATTTCATCACGAAAAGAATCAAGGTTAACCGAATTCACCGCCAATCCGCGGCGGGCCATTTGGACGTTGGCCACCCCCATGATGATCGGGATGATGGTTCAGACGATCTACACCATCGTAGACATGATCTTTGTCGGTAAGGTCAGCGGCGATGCACTGACAGCCCTCGCCTTCAATCTCCCGCTTCTGTTCTTCGGGTTGGGGCTGGTGTTCGGTCTCGGGTCGGGCGTGACGGCAATCATTGCTCAGTACATCGGTGCCAAAGATAAACGAAACGCTGATAACAGCGCTGAGCATGCTGTTCTTCTTGGTCTTTTTCTTGGAACAATTCTCACCGTTGTAGGTGTCGTGTGGGGTCGCGAACTCCTCGCGCTTTTGGGGACGCCTGATAATATTCTGCCCCTCGCCTGGGACTACTTTCGTGTCATTGCCATTTGCTACCTCTTCCTTGTACTCTCCATATTTTTCCGATCAATTCTATCAGGGGAAGGTGACATGAAAACGCCTATGATAATTCAGGGAGGCGGTACAGTTCTGAATATCATTCTCGATCCTATCTTCATTTTCAGTTTCGACATGGGGGTACAAGGAGCGGCAGTTGCCACAGTAATGAGCCAGGGGTTGGTTGTGGTGATCTTTGCCTATCTCATGTTTGTGAAGGAACACAGCTATATCACCTTTTCGTTAAAGGATTTCTCGTTTTCCGGGGCGATTTTAAAGAAAATATTTGTCATAGGCCTTCCCGCCTCTTTTTCCATGATTATCATGGCGCTGGGTGGAGGAGTGTTCAACAGAATCCTAGTATCGTTTTCCAGCGAGGCTGTGGCAGGGTATCAGATCGGCATCCGGCTCGATCACATTTTCCTTATGCCGGCAATCTCCATCTCCACCAGCATTGTTACTCTGGTGGGTATGTTTTACGGCGCACAAAGATTTGATCTGGTGAAGGTGATTACAGGCTACGCCATCAAAAGTTGTGTTTTGGTTGCAGTAGTGATTGGAGGCCTCTTCTTTGTCCTGGCTCCGGAGATTGTAAAGGGATTCAGCAGTGAGGCGACTATTCAGGACGTCGGTTCCCAGTATTTACGTTATTTTGTTTTCGGCTATCCGTTTGTAGCGATAAGTATGATCAGTGGTCGAGTACTTCAAGGGTTGGGGTTAGGGATGCCGATGCTTATCCTTACTTTTATGCGGGTTCTTCTGCTAAGTGTCGCTCTGGCTTCTTATTTTGTCTTCGTTCTTGGTAAGAGTATGGAGTGGGTGTGGATCGCTCAGGTTATGGCGGTCGTTGTTTCAGCCATTGTGGCGACGGTCTGGCTGTTTTACATCTTTCGCAAGTTCGAGCGCCGCGAACTGACAAGTCAGGATTCAACTTTGCCCATCAGAGGACCACGAATTCAGGGCACTTAGCATGGAAAACGAGAAGAGTCTGCAAGTAACCTACGCTCCAGAAAGTATCTGTTTTGGTTGTGGTCCTGCCAATGAGAAAGGTTTGAGAATTGAAAGTTTTCCTCATGGCGATGCCTACATCTGTGACTGGAAACCGAGCAAGCATCACGAAGCGTTCCCCGGTATCTTGAACGGGGGGATTATCGGTTCGCTATTGGACTGTCACTCCAACTGGGCTGCGGCACACCACTTGATGATTAAGGGAGGTGGTAAACTCCCCGCTACTGTCACAGCCGATTATTCTGTGAGAATGAAAAGGCCGACACCGATGGACAAGGGTGAAATCCACTTGATGGCGAGCGTTTTGGAATCGACCCGAGATCGTGCAACTGTGGAGGCAGAACTGGAGGCAGATGGGAAAATCTGTGCCAAATGCACAGGTACCTTCGTTGCCGTTAACCCGGGACATCCCGCCTATCACCGATGGTAAGTATTACATCTCGACACGCTCTTTTCCTAATGCTCTTTGGGTGGCTTTTCTTATCCTGCGCGACATTGTCTACGTGGGAATCTTTGACCAATCTTGCTGATGACTATGACGTCACCATCTACCGAGACACTTGGGGCGTTCCCCATATTTTTGGTCCCACCGATACAGATGTTGCTTTTGGGCTTGCCTACGCTCATGCTGAAGACGATCTAGAGAATATTGAATTTTCGCTCCTGGCTGCTCGAGGTATCATAGCTTCCCGCCACGGCTTGAGTCAACTGCCAATTGATTTTCTCGTCAAGCTCTTCAAGCTGAACGAAACCGTGGAAGAGAAATATGAGAATGATCTCTCTCGTGCAGTTAGGAGAATCTGCGAAGCCTACGCCAATGGGATCAATTATTACGCTGCTCTTCATCCTGGTGAAGCTGACGCGGGGCTCTATCCTGTCTCAGGGAGAGATATAGTGGCAGGGTTTTCTCTCAAAACCACATTCTTCTTCGGCCTTGATGATGTGCTCCGAAAGCTCATGCGCAAAGAGCGTCCAGAAACCATCGTCACGTCAGCCGAAGACATTCATCTGGCTCATGTTACTGATGAAATTCCTATCGGCTCCAACGGATTTGCCATCTCTCCCCGCAAGACTGCGGACGGAGGAACTTTTTTCATGTCCAACACTCACCAGCCATGGAAGGGTCCTTTGGCTTGGTATGAGGCGCATGTGCACAGCGGAGAGGGATGGAAGGTATCAGGAGCGCTTTTCCCCGGAATGCCCGTCTTCGGCGTTGGCCACGATGATAACAAGGGATGGACCCATACCGTAAACCGCCCTGACCTCATCGACGTTTATGAACTTGAAATCAACCCTTCGAACAAGAATCAGTATCGCTATGATGGTCAGTGGCGGGAGTTGGAGCGATTCGATATCCCCATCAAGGCAAAATTGTTCGGCCCTCTTTCCTGGACATTCCGAAGAGAAGGATTCTGGTCAGCACACGGACCTGTTATCCACCGCCCATTTGGAACATTTGCTATTCGTCATGCAAACCTAACGGATATTCGTGCCGTCGATCAGTGGTATAGAATGAACAAATCGGAGAATTTTGAACAGTTCCGGCAAGCAATGGAGATGACGGCAGTGCCGAGCTTCAATACGGTTTACGCTGACAAAGACGGCAACATTTTTTATGTGTATAACGGCCGCTTTCCTAAGCGTGATGAAGCTTTTAACTGGAATGACCTTCTTCCCGGCGACACATCGGCGGTGGTATGGGATCAGTTTCTCCCACTGTCTGAGATTCCCCAAGTGATGAATCCTGAGTCCGGTTTTGTTCAAAGTTGCAATCATACGCCGTTTATGTCTACAGGCGAAAGTGAAAATCCCGATTCATCACTCTTTTCGCACACAATGGGCATTGAGACGCATGTCACAAACAGAGCGCTTCGGGCAAGGGACATCCTTACCGCTGACGATTCTCTCACATTCGATGAATTCCTGGAAGCGAAGTACGATCTTTCATACTCACCAGAATCAAAATATGCGGAGCTGTGGGGTCGAATAATATCATCGGTAGAAACTGACGATCCGCTGACAACAAGAGCTTTAGCGCTGATGGTTGAGTGGGATTACCGAACAAGCGTGGATAGCAAGGAGGCGGCCGTCTGCATGCTTACATTGAGAGAAGTTGGTTCCTATCTTCGGAGGGGAAGCGATCTGCCGGACGGAGAAACCATGGAAAAAGCTGTTCACACTGCCGCCCAGTTTCTCATGAAGTATTACGGTAGACTGGATGTCCCTTATGGAGAAGTTCAACGGCACATTCGCGGTGATGAGAACCACCCTTTAGCTGGTGGACCGGATGTGCTGAGAGCAATATATTCGTATCCTGATGGTAACGGCCAGCTTGTGGGACAGGCCGGCGACAGTTATATCCTTGCTGTCCATTGGGACAGGGAAGGTAATATGACTTCATTTAGCGGACACCCATTTGGCAGTGCAACCATCGATGAAGCATCTCCACACTACGATGATCAGTCACCGCTCTTCGCCCGGCATGAACTGAAACCGGTATGGCTGAAACTTGAAGATATTAAAGCCAACCTTGAGAGTGCCTACCAGCCGGGAGAGGAAAATTGAAGACAGTGGCCGTTAATGATTTTGTCCGACGGCAGGTTAAGGGGTCGGGGAAGACATATTCACCTAATCTTAATTTTGAGGAAGTTGCTGAGTATGCGGCTGACCGTTTTGAGGATGGATACTTCAGGCAAGGGTATCGGGACGGTGTAGTCATTGTGGAAGCGGCTGAAGATATGAATGAGCATTTCGTTTGTCCCTTTGTGGAGATTGATGAGACCACCAAACTCAGAGCGGGATGGATCTCGCGGCAAGAGGGGGAAAAGCCTTACATCCAAATCCGGGCTATCAACGGAACCCCTCTTCCAGTGGGGAAAGTGGAGTTCATTCTCTATCGCCATGATGTGTTGGCTGAGAATGATGAACAGTCTACCGAGGCCGAGTGGGAACTGATCTCCGTTCATGCATTGCCGGAAGGTGTCGCCGATCTCCCTATGGGGCGTGTCACTATGATGAGGAATCAATTGGAATTTACCGGGGGCACTAAGGCTTGCTATAGTTCCAAAGAATGGGCTGAGGCGGTCAGGTTCTGGCAGAAGTATGCTGCGCTGGAGCCTGAAGAGTATTAGTTCTTTCTCTCCTGTTCGTGAACCATGGGGACGAACCTGACAGGGAGGGTTTTCTTTTCCATCACTTCTCCCGTGGAATCCTTTTCGATGACAAGAAGGTCCTGTCCCCACCATCTAGGGCCTACAGGCAGCACCATTCTTCCTCCGGGTTTTAGCTGATCCACTAATGCTTGTGGTACCTCCTCTGGTGCCGCTGTTAGGATAATACGGTCAAAAGGTGCTTCCTTTGGCCAACCCTTGTAGCCGTCACCGATTTGCACAGAGACATTATCATAACTTAGGCGCTTCAGGGTCTGCCGGGCACTGCGGCCTAATTCCGGTACAATTTCAATGGTGTACACGTGGTGTACCAATCGTGCCAGCACCGCTGCCTGATAACCGGAACCAGTACCGATTTCAAGCACCGAGTGGTGGGTGTCAGGTTGGAGGAGCTCAGTCATGAAGGCGACGATATATGGCTGACTGATGGTCTGTCCATGGCCGATGGGCAACGGGCCATCACTATAAGCAATGGGCCACTGGGATTCATCAATAAAAAGGTGCCGAGGCACATCGGTCATAACTGAAATGACCTCTTCGTCAGTGACACCTCGGGAAACGATCTGTTTCTCAATCATTGTTGTACGCTGGACACTATATTCATTCTTATCCTGGCCCGCAATTTGCAATGTTAAAGCCAAGAAAGCGATTCCGATCAGCTTACTCAATTGGCCGACATTCATTGTTCTTAATCTCAAAATAGAAAAGTAGGCTCTATTTTCCACTTTCACAAGGAACTTGCAAATGGTTTCCACGCCTCCGAGATTCGCGGGATTATGCGTAGGCTTTTAGCAGTTCTCCTCCCTTTCTTCTTCTGTTTTTCCGCTTGTGCCACGGTGAGCGAACATCACCCGGTGGAGATTGTATTGGCCGAAGAATTCACAAAAAGAGAACCGGAGTATTCCGGATTGGCGTGGGCTGGCCAAGACCTCATACTTCTTCCTCAGTTTCCCGATCGATTCCCGGGCGATGAAGGGGGGAATCTGCTTGCCGTTCCCAAGAAGAGAATTGAAAACTATCTTTCGGGAGCCAACAGAGACCCAATCGTACCAAGGAAGATAACTTTTAATGACAACGGTGTCTCGGATGCCGTTCCAGGTTTCGAGGGTTTCGAGGCGTTAGTGGCTGACGACAATCATGTTTACCTCACTATCGAAGCGAAGGAGGGAGAAGGTCGGCGAGGCTATATTGTTTCCGGGAGTGCTGATTGGACAGAGGGAAAGATTCGCTTGAACAGATCGTCGCTAAAGCAAATCCAGTTCGAAGCATTCATGTCTCAAATGTCATTTGAGTCACTGCTTCTGTGGAACGAGCTACTGGTGACGATGTATGAGGCGAACGGTTCCGTTGTGACTGACTCCCCGAGAGCGTTGGTGTTTGACCAATCGTTCAACGAATTACAGCCTCTCTTTCTCCCTTCCATAGAGTACAGAATCACAGATGCGACAGCCGTTGATGAGGATGGGAAATTCTGGATTATTAACTACTTCTACCCTGGTGAAGAGAAACTGAAACCGGCAGTGGATCCTATCGCTGAAAGGTACGGCCGAGGATCGACCCATAGGATAGAACCGACAGTTGAAAGGCTGTTACAACTTGAATTAGGTGAAGAGGGGATTTCGTTTACAGAAAGACCACCCATTCAGCTTTCGCTTATGGCAGGCGAGGCTCGGAACTGGGAGGGGATTGTGACTTTAGACGATCGAGGTTTTCTGCTTATATCGGATACGTATCCGACAACCATCCTCTCTTTCGTTTCACTGGAGCCTCGTTAAGGGCTTAGTTTTCTTCGAATTCAGTTGAGAACAAAATTGCCGATCAAGTTGGAAAAGAGGAGCAACTCTGCTAATTTCGTTTTCGGGATTTGGGCTCTTGGAAGAAAAATAGGACGTGAGAAACTTTGGTTAAAGTAGTTGTTCTAAAGGAGACAGCCGAAGGCGAACACCGCGTCGCCATTGTGCCTGAAAGCGTTCCGCGTCTGGTTAAGTGCGGTGTTGAAATGCTGATCCAAGAGAGGGCGGGTGCTGCTGCCGGTTTCCGACAAGAAGCTTACGAGAAGGCCGGCGCCACCATCGTTTCAGACTACGATCATCTAATAGCTGAAGGGGATCTTTTTCTAAAGGTAAACTGTGTTTGTCTTCAGGATGGCATGATGCAGATCGTCGATCCATTCCCGCCTCAGTCAATCATTGTCGGCTTCTTCAATCCGTTCAAGAATATTCAGAACGTCAAGGAACTTGCCGCTAAAAATATGACCTGTTTTTCCATGGAGCTGGTTCCCAGGATTTCCCGGGCTCAGCGGATGGACGCACTAAGCGCTATGAGTTCTGCTGCCGGCTACAAAGCGGTCCTGGTCGGTGCCAGTTCACTCAACAAGTTTTTCCCTCTCATGATGACCGCTGCAGGAACCATCTCTCCCTCCAAGATTCTCATTATCGGCGCTGGCGTTGCTGGACTTCAAGCCATCGCAACGGCGAGACGGTTAGGGGCTCAGGTTAAGGCCTTTGACACACGACCGGTTGTTAAAGAGCAGGTGGAAAGTCTTGGAGCTGAGTTCATCGAACTGGAAATTTCCGATGGGGCTGAAACAGCCGGCGGCTACGCTGCTGAAATGTCGGAAGATTTTTATCGTCACGAACAGGCTGTGATTGCAGAACATATTGAGGATGCAGATGTTGTCGTAACCACCGCCCAGATTTTTGGTAAACGTGCTCCCTTACTCATCACCAGCGAGATGGTTGAGTCGATGCGCCCCGGTGCCGTCATTGTAGATATTGCCGCGGAAAATGGCGGCAATTGTGAACTCACCGTCCCGGGTCAAACGGTGGATCGCCATGGTATTATCATTCATGGTGCGACGGACCTGCCCAGCTCACTTTCATATCATACCAGTGAAATGTTCAGTAGGAATGTCACCGCTCTCATTGTAGAGATGATTAAGGATGGAGAAATCACGATCGATATGAACGACGAAGTGATGGCCACAACCCTCCTTACGCACGGAGGTAAGATTGTGAACAGCCATGTTCAGGAGTTGTTGGACTGGAAAAAAGAACAGGAAGGAAATACCCTTTGAGCACCGATATTCTTGTGCAGATATATGTTTTCGTTCTGGCCATATTTGTCGGCTTTGAAGTGATCACCAAAGTTCCGCCGACGCTGCACACACCTCTTATGTCCGGTTCTAACGCTATCTCAGGGATCACGATTGTCGGAGCCATCATAGCCGCCGGATCAACCGAAATCAGGGTCGCTACTCTCTTTGGTGATCTCAATATCACTGCCATTTTGGGATTCGTCGCGATTGTCTTTGCCACAGTCAATGTGGTAGGCGGTTTTATGGTAACAGACCGAATGCTGAAGATGTTCAAGAGGTAGATCTGTGCTTCAATCTGTATTCATTCCGGTGCTGTACTTGGTCTCTGCCGTCCTATTTATTTTAGGACTGAGACAACTTTCTCATCCCCGCACAGCGCCGAAAGGTAACCGCACCGCGGCACTGGCGATGCTCATTGCCATTGTCTCCACGCTCCTGGTGAAAGAGGTGATTAGTTTCCATCTCGTTATCGCTGGGGTGGTAGTCGGTGGATTTATTGGAGCTGTGGCAGCCCGCCGTGTGGAAATGACAGCCATGCCTCAGCTTGTGGCAATGTTTAACGGCTTGGGTGGTGGAGCGTCACTGCTTGTTGCTTCCGCCGAGTTCTATCGACTGGGGTCACAAATCCCCGATTTCACATTTTCAGCAATTGCCAATTCCATTTTCATTGGTGGGATCACATTCACCGGCAGTCTTGTCGCTTTCTCGAAACTTCAGGGACTCATGCGCGGGGCGCCTGTCACTTTTTCTGGACAACATGTTGTGAATGGGGCAATCACGCTGTCGGTCATTGTACTAGCCATACTGGCAATTCAGGGATCAATGGAGATGCCTTTGGTGGTACTGATAATCATAGGACTTTCTCTGCTTCTGGGGTATCTCTTTGTAATTCCCATTGGTGGCGCCGACATGCCGGTGGTAATCTCACTCCTCAATTCATTTTCCGGTCTCGCAGCAGCGACCACTGGATTTGTGCTGGTAAACAATTCACTCATCATTAGCGGTTCCCTTGTGGGAGCCAGCGGTATTATCTTGACCAATATCATGTGCAAAGGGATGAACAGGACAATATGGAATGTTTTGTTCACGGCGGTAGGGACCGATGACGATGGTGGCACTGTCACCGAAGCCGATACATACCAGGCGGTAAAGTCATATGAACCTGAAGATACTGTTGTGATTTTTGAGAATGCACGCCAGATAATCATCGTACCCGGTTATGGGATGGCAGTGGCCCAGGCGCAGCAGATGGTGGCTGAACTAGGAAAGGTCCTAGAGGCGAAAGGGGTGCAAGTAAAATACGGTATTCACCCTGTTGCTGGTCGGATGCCGGGGCATATGAATGTTCTACTCGCCGAGGCAAACGTCCCCTATGACAAACTGTTTGATCTCGATGATATCAATCCTGAATTTGAAGAGACGGAAGTTGCGCTTATTATCGGTGCCAACGATGTGGTAAACCCCGCGGCCCGGTACGACACCTCAAGCCCCCTCTTTGGTATGCCGATCCTTGATGTGGATAAATCTCAAACAGTCTTTGTTCTGAAAAGGAGTATGAACCCCGGTTTTGCCGGCGTGGAGAACGAACTGTTCTTCAATGACAACACGATCATGCTCTTTGGTGACGCTAAGGAAACCGTCTCCAAGCTCGTCAGCGAACTGAAATAGACGCCACCTCGCTCACCGTCACAGTTTCCAATCCAGTGGACGTCTGAAACCGATGGAGAAATAAATGTACCGGGCGTCCCGTCTTTCAGTCGCCGTGTAGAACTCCTGCTCGTAACCGGTCGTAAATAGCCAGGGTTCTCTGATCCAAAAGTTTATTTCAGCGGAGATTTCTGTGCGGCTCAGTGTTGTTTCATCAGGGAGGATATCACTGATCTGGTGAAAGTATTCAAAATCGATGGCAAAGGAGGAGCGGGCAATGTCAAAATCCCAAAAAAAACCTCCCTTAAGGTAAGATGTCTTACGTGTGTTGTTGAGGTAGTCGGACATATCATAGGAGACTGCCAGCTCAGAAGTTAAATGAGTGGATGGTCGGTCAAACAAAAACGCCCCAAAGCCCTGATTGTAGTGATACCGGATGTTAAGGTTAGACACCGAGCTTCGTCTCAACGAAGTGACTGTGAATCGATACAACTTTGGGAACGCCCCATACTTGTTGCTCGATTTGTACCGGGCGGTGGCAAGCGTGTTGTGAGGAATGAACAGTCCGAGAAGACGGAGATCGTGAAATGTATTTCCCTTAATTCTCTTCAGACGGAAAAAACCTAGACCACCCCAGCTTTTGAACTCACCCATTCCTGCCCGGCCATGCTGAGTCCAGACAGCAGAAACTTCTTCCTGGGAGGATAAGATGGAAAAACAGATGAAGATGAAGGCGAAAGCCCGCACTTTAGCTCTTAATACGATAGCCTTTCTGAAACAGTCCCACACCAATGATAGTAAAGACAATTGTCATAATGAGGGCTGCCGAGAATGAAACAGAAAACGGTGTGTCGCCTACGTTTAGCACAGCGTACCTGAGCCCATTGATGACATAATAGATAGGGTTTGCCAGGGAAACGTTTCGCCAGAATCCCGGAAGCATATTGATAGAATAGAAGACACCGCCCAGAAAGATAAGTGGTGTGATGAAGAAGTTTACCATTGTCGCGATATTGTCCCAGCTTTCGGCGATGATACCGAGAATCAGCCCCGCACTGGAGAAAGCCCAGGAAACAATAAGAAGAAAAAGGAGTACGGTCAATGGATGTTCCACCGGCATGCCTACGATGGCAATGCCGAGAAGAAGGACCAGGATGCCATTAATGAAACCCCTTACAGCGCCCCCGATGATAAAGGAGAGAGCCAGTTCTATATTACTCATTGGCGTAATCAGCATATCCTGCATTTGCTGAAGGAGCTTCATCTGTAAGATACTGGAAGCTGTGTTGTTGTATGCATTGGTGATGACATTCATCATAATGAGTCCCGGAAGAATATAGACCGTATAGCTGACCCCGTCGATGGCGGTAATTCGTTGCTGGAGTGTGAGACCAAAAATGATGATGTAGAGCCCTGAAGTTATAAGGCCAGGAATCACCGTCTGTCTGTAGACAGCGAAAAATCGTGTGATCTCCCGCATCGTTAACGTTCTAAAACCGATCCAGTTCATAATGCCTGAGGAAATGTTGTCATCTTGATGTTTGGATGTATTTATCTGTTTTTGTTTGAAGATAGGGTCTTGTGATCGATGTTGATTGGACGACTATTGTTATCAAAGTTTCTAACACCTGAACAACCGGACACTATGACATTCATTTGTTAATTTCTCGACCGGTGAGAGCAACAAACACATCCTCCAGATTCGATTTAGTAATTTTCACTTCATGGATGTGACAGCCGTTTCTGCTCACAAGTTCAACCACTTGGGGGAGCTCCTTTTCAGGATCATCCACTGAGAAGCTAAGCCTGCCGTCTCCCTCACCGGGCTCGTAAGTGAATGAAAGGCCATTGAGCTTTCCTCCGTCACTTGCCTGCCACCCCGTCAGTTGGACCTCAATGCTTCCTTTTCCAAGAGAACGTATCAGTTCATGGGGAGCCCCTTCCGTCGCGATCTTCCCATCATTGATGATCGATACACGTCCGCACAGTTTTTCCGCTTCTTCAATGTAATGAGTGGTAAGCAGGATCGTCTTTCCCTTTTCGTGGAGTTCCTGAAGGTATTCCCAAAGCATACGGCGCAGCTCCACATCCACACCGGCTGTCGGTTCGTCTAAAATCAGAATGTCGGGGTCGTTCACCAATGATTTGGCAATCATAAATCGCCGCTTCATCCCGCCAGAGAGGAAACGTATTTTGTCATCCCGTTTTTCATAAAGACCCAACTTTTTCATCACCTCATCCACACGGGGCTGGGCTAAATTCTTGGGAATGCCGTAATAACCAGCTTGGAAGATGAGGAGTTTTTCGATGGAGAAGAACCAGTCGGAGGTGAACTCTTGCGGTGATACACCAATTTTGGATCGGGTAAATCGGTAATCCCTTATAATGTCCTTACCAAATACCGATACTGAGCCGGACTCTAGCTTCACCAACCCTGTGATGATTCCGATGGTGGTGGTCTTTCCGGCGCCGTTGGGACCTAACAGGCCATAGAATTCTCCTGGCTCGATGGTTAGGTCAATACCGCGTAGAGCAACCGTATCTTCATACGATTTTTGGAGATTTTTGATTTCAATTGCGGCGGGCACCGGTAGAATTTACGCTTTCCGGTATAGATGGAGAGGAAAAGACATTACGGCAAATACGCCGCCCC